>OFHM01000656.1_pt1 | contig 27424 bp, 38 predicted proteins | sample 1521311 | NCBI WGS metagenome assembly OFHM01 (sample SAMEA3504083, study PRJEB24116) | mouse gut metagenome | biome: mouse gut; feature: mouse-associated habitat; material: faeces | place: Denmark | collected 2011 | reverse complement strand
TACACCCCGTTTCGGTCCGTTCTGAACAAGCGCCACTGGCGATTAGAACCTTTTGGCGTGGCAAGGTCTTTCTTATAGAATAAAAAAATCCCCATGGGGAATCCATGGGGGCTGGCATGCCTAAGGGGGCTATACCAGATAGGGTTTTAAAGCTTCAAGTATGTCGTCCACTTCGCTTTCAACATGGATTGCCAAGTCTATGGGTTTGGACAGGTCAAGGCTGAAAATACCCATGATGGATTTTGCATCAATGACATACCGCCCGGAAATCAGGTCGAAATCGTAATCGAACTGGGTGATGGCATTTACAAAAGATTTTACTTTGTCAATAGAATTTAAAGAAATCTGTACTGTTTTCATGTGAATTGCCTCCTTACTGGATGATTTGTTGTATCATTTCATTTGAAATATGTAACAAAATATTTTCTATATATTACCGTCTTTTCTAAAAAAAGTCAATGGTGTCATCCACAATTTAGCAAATAAAAATTGAAAGGTTTTCGGCAGTTTGATATTAGGATTAGGGTATCAAAAGCACCTTTGGTGCTACGCTCATACCATATATTGTTATTGCAAATCAATTTTCACATCAATATATGGTATAGAGCGGGTGCGTCGCACCCTTTTGACATCCTAATCTCTATTAAGAAATTCCTCTGGATTTCCTGTAGAATAAAAAACTCTTAAAACGGCGCAGCAAAGCAGCCAGGTCCTTCAGGAATGAGGGATTCAGGGAGCCCCTGCGGATTTGTCCGCTTTGTTTGGAAACGGGCACCCGGACAGGAAGAAAATATTACTATATAACTGTACAAAGCACAGCAAACAGGAGGAAAAATGGAAAAAAGATTATTTACATCAGAATCGGTAACTGAGGGACATCCGGACAAATTATGCGATGCAGTGTCAGACGCGATTTTAGACGCATTGATGGCAAAAGATCCTATGAGCCGGGTAGCATGTGAAACTGCAGCATGTACCGGATTTGTTCTTGTAACGGGGGAAATTACCACAGAAGCAGAAATTGATATTCCCCAGATTGTCAGAGATACCGTAAAGGAAATTGGTTATACGGATGGTGCCATGGGATTTGACGGAAATACCTGTGCGGTTATGGTTGCGCTGGATAAACAGTCCACAGATATTGCCATGGGTGTGGATAAAGCGCTGGAAGCAAAAGAAAATAAAATGTCTGAGGAAGAGCTGGAAGCAATTGGGGCAGGAGATCAGGGCATGATGTTTGGCTATGCCACCAATGAGACACCGGAGCTGATGCCGTATGCCATTTCTCTGGCACACCGTCTGGCTCTTCAGCTTACAAAGGTTCGTAAGGAAGGTACACTGAGTTACCTGAGACCGGATGGAAAGACACAGGTTTCTGTGGAATACGATGAGAAGGGGCAGCCAGGACGGCTGGAGGCAGTGGTTTTGTCCACTCAGCATGACCCGGAGGTAAGCCAGGAGCAGATTCATGCAGATATCCGGAAATATGTATTTGATCCTGTTCTTCCTCAGGAACTGGTAGATGAAGACACGAAATTTTTCATCAATCCCACCGGACGTTTCGTAATCGGCGGGCCCCAGGGTGACGCAGGCCTCACGGGACGAAAAATCATTGTGGATACATATGGCGGATATGCCCGTCATGGCGGCGGTGCTTTTTCCGGTAAGGACTGTACCAAAGTAGACCGTTCTGCAGCTTACGCAGCCCGCTATGTTGCAAAAAATATTGTAGCTGCAGGACTTGCGGACAAATGTGAGATTCAGCTGTCCTATGCTATTGGTGTTGCACAGCCTACCTCTGTTATGGTGGACACATTCGGAACAGGAAAGATTTCTGATGAAAAACTGGTGGAAATCATCCGCGAAAACTTTGATCTTCGTCCGGCGGGGATTATCAGAATGCTGGATTTGAGACGTCCCATCTATAAGCAGACAGCAGCTTACGGACATTTTGGACGGAATGATCTGAATCTGCCCTGGGAGGCAACTGACAAGGCAGAAGTTCTGAAAAAATATCTGTAGGAGTATACTGACAGGATATCTGATATCCGGCCTTTTCCATTGTAACGGTGGAAGGCCGGATATTGTTTATCTTCAGGGAAAAGCCGGTGCCAGGGACAGAGGAAATACATGTGTGTTTCTGAAGGAAAAGGGAAAAGGAGACGACGGAAATCTGTATTGATTCCGGATGAGAGCATTTCATTTGTGGGTGTACTTCCGGTGATGAAGGATGTGGAAAGTATGGAACTGGGGAATCATCAGGAATTTCTGCTAAAGAACAGATTTTATGCAAAGATGTATATTCTCAGACTGAAGCGGCATATAAATAAATGGATTGTTATAGATAAAAAAGATAAGAGTTTCAGAACACAGTGAAAAGACTATGATATTCTATAATCTTTAAGGATGGATGTAGTGTGGGAAATCTGCTTTGCATGCATGTCAAGGGTTCCGTGTATAATGCGGAATTCTGCCTGAAACTCCACGTTTGTTTCCTTCTGTGAAACGTAGAATTCTTCTGTCAGGGTGTAGTTTCTGCCCACAATGTTTTCGATTCTGTCCAGACGTGCATCGATGTTTCTGAGATGCGTCTGCATCCCGGTTATTTCCGCTTTCATACCCTGTACATCTGTTTGTGTTCCGTGTATCTGCACCCATATATCCTGTATTTCAGATTTGAGAACCTGCACATCAGATTTGAGAGTCTGCATTTCAGACTTGAGAGTCTGCACATCGGATTTGAGAATCTGCATTTCAGATTTGAGAGTCTGCACATCGGATTTGAGAGTCTGCATTTCAGACTTGAGAGTCTGCACATCGGATTTAAGAGTCTGCACATCAGATTTGAGAGTTTGCATTTCAGACTTGAGAGTCTGCACATCAGATGTTAAAGTCTGTACGTCGTCTTTTACTTCCCGTATATCACCTTTCATTTCATATAATTCGGAAAGAATCAGATCGAGTTTTTCATTTTCAGTCATTTGCTCACCTCCTTATTTTAATGATAAAATGATTGTAGCATGTTCGGAGCAAAAAGTCCATGCGTATCTATTGACTTCTTTAAAATGGCATGATAAGATATACACCATAACACAAGATATGGTATGAAAATAAGAAAAATTAACAAGATATATATTGGTTTGCCGGATATGAACGGGAGGAGAAAGAATGGATAAAACGTTTAAGGTTATCAAAAAGGATGGAACCAGGGAGGATTTTAACGTACAGAAAGTGGTGGTTGCGGTAAACAAGTCTGCCTATCGCGCACTGATTACATTTACAGAGGAAGAATTAAAATTTATCTGCCAGTTTGTAGAGGAAAAAGTAGAGTCCATGGGCATAGAGGAAGTAAAAATAGCTCAGATGCACAATATTGTGGAAGGTGCACTGGAAAAGGTCAATCCGGTGGTGGCAAAAAGTTACCGGGATTACCGCAATTATAAGCAGGATTTTGTACAGATGCTGGATGAGGTTTATAAAAAAAGCCAGTCTATTATGTACATAGGGGATAAAGAAAATTCCAACACAGACAGTGCACTGGTGTCCACCAAGCGGAGTCTGATTTTTAATCAGTTAAATAAAGAACTGTACCAGAAATTTTTTATGACTACAGAGGAAATTCAGGCGTGCCGGGACGGTTATATTTATGTTCATGACATGTCTGCGAGGAGAGATACCATGAACTGCTGCCTGTTTGATGTGGAAAATGTGCTGCGCGGCGGTTTTGAGATGGGAAATCTCTGGTACAATGAGCCGAAAACTCTGGATGTGGCTTTTGATGTTATCGGGGATATTGTATTAAGCGCGGCAAGCCAGCAGTACGGTGGATTTACCGTGCCTGGCGTGGAGCGGATTTTAGAGCCTTATGCGGAAAAATCCTACATAAAATACAAAGAAAAATATCGCGGCCTTGGCCTGACTGAGGAACGGGCAGAAGAGGAAACCATGAAGGATATCACACGGGATCTGGAACAGGGCGTCCAGGGATGGGAGTACAAATTTAATTCGGTGTCTTCCAGCCGTGGGGATTATCCGTTTATTACCATGACATTTGGGACAGGCACAGGAAGATTTGCAAAAATGGCCTCCATTGCCATGCTGGAGGTACGAAGAAAAGGGCAGGGGAAAGAAGGGTGCAGGAAGCCCGTGCTGTTTCCCAAACTGGTATTTCTTTATGATGAAAATCTTCATGGACCGGGAAAAGAACTTGAGGATGTATTTGAAGCGGGGATTGAGTGCTCCCGGAAAACCATGTATCCTGACTGGCTGAGCCTTACGGGAAAAGGCTATATTTCCAGCATGTATAAGCAGTATGGGGAAATCATCAGCCCCATGGGCTGCCGGGCATTTCTGTCCCCCTGGTATGTGAAGGGCGGTATGAATCCTGCAGATGACACAGACCATCCTGTGTTTGTGGGACGGTTCAACATTGGCGTGGTCAGCCTTCATCTGCCTATGATTCTGGCAAAATCCAGACAGGAAAGCCGGGATTTTTATGAGGTTTTGGATTATTATCTGGAGTTAATCCGGCAGCTTCATATTCGGACCTATGCTTATCTGGGAGAAATGCGGGCAAGTACGAATCCCCTTGCTTACTGTGAGGGAGGCTTTTACGGAGGACATCTCGGTATTCATGATAAAATCAAGCCTCTGCTGAAGACAGCCACAGCTTCTTTCGGTATTACTGCATTTAACGAACTTCAGCGGCTTTATAATGGAAAATCCCTGGTGGAGGACGGACAGTTTGCCATTGAAGTGCTGGAGCACATCAATGAGAAAATTACGGAGTTTAAAAAAGCAGACGGAAACCTTTATGCTATTTATGCGACTCCTGCAGAAAACCTCTGCGGCCTGCAGGTGAAGCAGTTCCGCAAGAAGTACGGTATTGTGGAAAATGTGTCTGACCGGGAATATGTCAGCAATGGCTTCCACTGCCATGTGACAGAAGATATTACGCCCATACAGAAACAGGATCTGGAATATCGTTTCTGGGAACTGAGCAACGGCGGCAAAATTCAGTATGTGAAGTATCCCATTGACTATAATAAAGAAGCAGTGAAAACCCTGGTAAGGCGGGCGATGGATATGGGATTCTATGAAGGGGTGAATCTGTCCCTGGCCTATTGTGACGACTGCGGACATCAGGAGCTGGAAATGGATGTATGTCCCAAATGCGGCAGCCATAACCTGACTAAGATTGAGCGGATGAACGGATACCTGTCCTATTCCAGAGTAAAGGGCGACACCCGGCTGAACGACGCCAAAATGGCTGAAATCAAAGAGCGCAGAAGCATGTAAGGAGAAATCTATGAGATATCACGATATAACAAAAGACGATATGCTGAATGGTGATGGACTGCGTGTGGTCTTATGGGTGTCCGGCTGTTCCCATTGCTGTAAAGAGTGCCAGAATCCCATTACCTGGGATCCCAACGGGGGGCTGCTGTTTGATGAAAAGGCAAAAGAGGAAATTTTTGCAGAACTGGCCAGAGATTATATTTCAGGGATTACATTCAGCGGAGGAGATCCTCTGTATTCCGGAAATCGTTCCGATGTGCTGAAACTGGCCAGAGAGATTAAGGAAAGATTTCCGGGAAAAACCATCTGGATGTATACCGGATTTGTGTGGGAGACCATAGCGGATCTTGAGATTATGAAGTATGTGGACATACTGGTAGACGGAGAATTTCAGGTGGAGCAAAAAGATACCGGACTGTACTGGCGGGGAAGTTCCAACCAGCGGGTGATCAACGTGCCTGTTTCCAGAGCGGAAGGAAAAGCGGTGCTGCACTGCGAATAGTATTAATTTCTTGACATTTTTCTGTCAAACTATTATAGTATTTCTGAATTTGCATAACAGAAAAGGTTCCGGAAAGTTCCGTGCAGGCATGATAAACTTCCATGCAACTGTAATCTGGTTTCCGTGACGAATCAGAGAGGAAAGTCGAGAAATAAGGAGAGACAGAGCGTATGAAAAAAGAACCATTCGTGACAAAGGAACAGTTAGATGAAATAGTAAAAGAATATCCCACTCCCTTTCATTTATACGATGAAAAAGGAATCCGTGCCAATGCGAAGGCTTTGAAAGAAGCATTTTCCTGGAATCCGGGTTTTAAAGAATATTTTGCAGTAAAGGCAACACCAAATCCCTTTCTTATTAATATTTTAAAAGAATATGGATGCGGCTGTGACTGTTCTTCCATGACAGAGCTGATGCTGGCAGACGCACTGCATTTTGAAGGACAGGACATTATGTTTTCCTCCAATGCAACCCCGGCCGATGAGTTCCGGTTTGCCAGTGACATCGGGGCGGTTATCAATCTGGATGATTTTACCCACATTGATTTTCTGGAAAAAACCATCGGCCGTATCCCGGAAACCATAAGCTGCCGGTATAATCCGGGAGGCGTGTTTAAAATCAGCAACAGCATTATGGATAATCCAGGAGATGCAAAATACGGATTTACCACAGAGCAGTTGTTTGAAGGATTTAAAGTATTAAAGGAAAAAGGTGCAAAATACTTTGGAATTCATGCATTTCTGGCCAGCAACACGGTAACAAACGAATATTATCCGACTCTGGCAAAGACCTTATTTGAAGTGGCAGTAAAGTTAAAAGAAGAGACAGGAGCTGATATCCGCTTTATTAATTTATCCGGCGGAATTGGGATTCCTTATCGTCCGGACCAGGAGCCAAATGATATTTATGCCATTGGAGCAGGGGTTCGGAAGGTGTATGAAGAAGTTCTGGTTCCGGCAGGCATGGGAGATGTGGCCATTTATACGGAGCTGGGCCGGTTTATGATGGGGCCTTACGGTTGTCTGGTGACCACTGCCATTCACGAGAAACATACCCATAAAGAGTATATAGGATGTGATGCCTGTGCCGTAAACCTGATGCGCCCTGCCATGTATGGGGCTTATCATCATATTACGGTTTCCGGGAAAGAAAACCAGGCATGTGACCACAAATATGACATTACAGGTTCTCTCTGTGAAAACAATGATAAATTTGCCATTGACCGTATGCTTCCCAAAATTGATATGGGAGATCTGCTGGTAATTCATGATACCGGGGCACATGGATTTTCCATGGGGTATAATTATAACGGAAAACTGAAGTCAGCGGAAATCCTGTTAAAAGAGGATGGAAGCACTCAGCTGATTCGGCGGGCAGAAACACCGAAGGATTATTTTGCCACCTTTGACTGTTTTGATATTCTGAACGATTACAATTTGAAATAAAAAGGAAGATATTATGATAGAACGCAAAGATATTCTGTCAGTTCCATATCTGAAAAAGACAACATTTACCGGAAGCCATGAAGGACTGCGCTTCCGGTTTGCTGTTGTAAAAAAGGGACTTCCACAGGAAGATGGAGCAGAAAAAGCAAAAGAAATTCAAAAGCTGGAGGTAATCGCCTGGGAGGCGCCTTATGGATTTGACGCGACTCCGGAAGAAAAAAAACAGCGGATGGAGACGGATTTTTCAGAGGAAGGCATCCGAAAGGCCATTGACTGGCTCAATGAACTATGGGAGGCAGAACCGGAAAAATGGCTGACGGCAAAAAATAACTGGCAGGAAAGAGAATACTGATATTTATCCCCAAAGGTTCTTAAATGCCTGGATGCGCGCGAGCAGATTGCGGAGTAATAAACTTCATTTCTGTGAGTTGCGCATTTTTTATATTCTTCTACAGGAGAGCTGCTTTCCTGTAAAAGAATATAAAAAATGCCAAACCCCTTATTTCCAAAGGAATTCAGCACCTGTAAGAACTGCCGGCAGCGGGACTTGAACCCGCACGAATTTTTGAAACCCTTGAAAATAGGGCATTTCAGAGCATGTGTAACCAAAAGGTAATCAAAAAGGTAATCAGAACAAGTGTACGAACAAATTAGCATCTAAGAAAGGAAGAATCCTGTACATCGTGAAATTAAATATTTGGACACATACATAAGTCCATTATCAGTTATAGAAATATGATTGATAGTGGGCTTATTTTAGTGCCTGAATACATTTTGAGGAATTGACATGACCTTATCAAAAATGTCTCTATGAGCCTCACAGAGCGTCAGGAGGGCAAATACATACCCCACTAATTGAAAAGCACATTTCATTGGCAAATGGCAGAAAGGAGAAACAAAATAAATGGCAAGAGTAAAAGCACTGTCAGCTTATAAAATGGCAAAACGCATATACAACAGGGAAGATAACGTATACGACAGGAAAGTAATCACAAAACAGTTGATTACAAGTATTCTGCTTATTTATATGGATGAATGTAGAAAAGCATTAGCCGAGGGAGAGAGGATAGAAATATCAAAGGTTGGTTCCATTATACCAGAAGTAAAAGTCCATGAAGGAAACTTTAATCTTCCTATGTGTAATAAAGATGGCGGCAATCCACCATATACAAAATTAAAGATAACTCGGAACAACCTTTTAAGTGAGACTATGAATAAGAATCTGCTTAGAAATATTGAAAGCGGTATTTATGGATTGGATAAATTACCATTCAGCAGACAGCAGATGGATATTTTAAAGAAAAGCGGTTATATACCAGAAAATGCAGAAATTGAAAATGGAGATGAAAAATAATGGCAAAACACATTAGTAACATGGATCAGCTGCAGAAAGCATTACAGCCCATCATGACAGGAATGATAGACGAATTAGCAAAAAGGGTATATGAAACTTTGTATTATTTTCTGAATGATTACTACACAGGATGGATACCGGAAAGCTACCGAAGAACAGAAGCATTCCTCCGGTCAGCAGTGAAAGTGGATGCATACCCCGATAAAGGAGGGGTACGCGCATGTGTATACATTGATACTGATTCCATGGATGATTATGTAAATGCAACCGGGTACCAGGTAGCGCAATGGGCGAATACAGGCTTACATGGAGGTCTGTCCGTAAACCATAAGCCCCGTGTATGGGATAGCACCATGGATGAAACCATCAACAATGGAAGCCTGCTGCAATTGGCAGTCCAGTATCTACGCAGCCAGGGAATATCAGTAAAAAGTTAAAGAAAGAGAATCAGGAAGGAGAAAAGCATTATGGAAACCGTAAACAAAAAAGAATTTGCCTGTAAAATTGCAGAGAAAGGCGGCTTTTATAAAAAGGATGCAGTGAAAATGACGGAATTATTCTGGGAAACGCTTCTGGATTATCTGTCAGAGGGCAAAAAAGTTAATTTCTATGGAATCGGGCATTTTGAATTGAAAACTGTCAGAGAGAAGGAAGCGAGAAACCCGAAAACAGGGGAGAAGTGCATTGCGCCAGAGCATAAAAAAGTGAAGTTTTATTCCAGTGAGACGTTAGCAGATAGAATAGAAGCAGAATAGATTCAGAGAATGAATGACAGGAGAGCGTTTCATGAAAATCTGTATGGACAGGGAACCAAGGAATTGTAACCATTGTATTTACAGGAAAGAATTGAGCAGATATTTTGACCGGGATGATTATTGCACCAAAAGTATGAAAGGGACAGGAAAGATCAATATTCAAACAGATTGCCCATTGAGAAAATCCGGGATCAGAAGATGTGCCAGGAAGATTTTCAGGGCATTGCAGGATAGAAAGAAAGCGGAATATAAGACAGAAGATATTATACAAATGGATACAGATATTACATTGACAGATAAAGATGGAAAGTTAATTGAAGTGAAAACACCAGAGCCGGAATATTGGTCAGATTCAATTTTTTAGGGAGGCAAGTTATATATGCGGTTTAAGGACTTAGAATGGAAAGACATTATATCAGATGGAACGGTTGTTTGCAGTAATTGCAGGATAAATCTATTCGATGTAATCAATATGGAATTCAAAATCAACTATGAACCAAAAGAGGATAAGTATATGCTGTATTCTTTTGGCAAAGGCAGTCTCAGAAGGTTACAGCCAGATACATATGATTCTTTAGAGGAAGTAAAGAATGTAGCATACAGGATATATTCAAATGAGATGGCAAGGATAAAGAAAGCGGTTGACTATCGGGTAGCTATTTAGAAAAAGTAATGAGATTTCTGAAATCAATTTATTAAATTTCCATAAACAGTTCCATTGTGTATATCTGTACAGAAAATCCAATATAAAAACTGGATATTTAACATGGTAGTTACAGAAAGGGCTGAATGAAATGTTCAGTCCTTTTTGAAACAGAAGATATATTTTATCTGCCAATAGAACAAAAAAGAGAATATTCGTATGGAATGAAACATTTACGGATTTAAAGGAATTGAAATTGAAGTTATGGGATTATGTGAACTGGTATAATCATCACAGAATACATTCTTCCCTCGGATATCAAACTCCAGCAGAGTACAGGGGAACAACCTTAAAAAAGTTATCTGAAAAAGTGGTGACAATCCAAGGGTTTTTCCGTTTGGAGAAAGGCTCATTCTAAGCGTATCCTTTAAAATATATGGTTATTCGCCGATTAGTTCGATTGGAAGAATCCAGGTTACTGTTAGTTACCTTCATTGTAAAGGTGGCAAAATGAAAAACTTTTTAATTTTGCAGGATCAACCTACCATTCTGGAAGGGTGACAGTATTCCCATTATAGGAACCTGATTGTCCAGATTTGGACAGTGAATATACTTTGCGATTTCGGTTCACCCAGATTCCGTAAATATGGAAAGTGTTGTACATCGTGTACAATGGTTGTCCGCTGTGTACAACGTTGCAGCTTTTTGCAATGATTGTGACATCGTGACACAACGGACTGCTGCATATTCCATATGGAATGGCATTTATATTCGCTGCTATAAAAATGACAATGTGTATGACGGTTCTTACATGTGCGATTTATGGAGACATGACAAAGATTCCTTTGCTGAGTGGCGGAGCTATGAATATTATGAGTGTGACAGTGGATCCATGGCGGTCGATAAGGATCTGTTATTCCCTGGTAATAAAGAGTATGCGCCTGATAAATGCTGCATTATCCCACAATCATTAAATACTCTATGCTGTCAAACTGCAAGAAGTATAGGACGGGAAAATGGAAGAATGCAAAGATGGATGATTAGGGAATTGCATCATGAAACAATTGCTTTACATGTTTGCTTCCTGTATGGTATATTAAATACATAGAGAGATGGCAAAAGGAATGGTGAAGGTATGAGTAATAAAGAACGCGTTATGCAGTTAATTGATGATATGCCGGACAGTAAACTTATATTTGTAGTTAATATGTTGGAATCTTTAAAAGCCTATGCAGGAGAAGAAATAGAACCTGATGAATGGGATTTGAAAATGATTACGGATGCAGAAAAGGTGAATGATGGAAATACAATGACAATGGATGAAGTTGCAAAAGAGTTGGGTATAACATTATGAATGGGTACACAGTAACCTTTGAAAAAGCTGCTTTAAAATTTATGCGTAAACAGGACAGAGTTTTACAGGAAAGAATTATGAATATTATCAAACAATTGCCAGGTGGTGCAGATATAAAAAGACTACAGGGATATGAGAATTTATACCGTACAAGAGCTGGAAATGTCAGGATCATATATTCAATTAAGGAAACGTTAAAAATAATCAATATTGAAAACATTGATAATCGTGGAGATGTATATAAAAGATATTAAAGTGAGTAAGGCATATTCGAAGTAGGAATCTGGGGTGCCTGTTTTTTTGCGTGTTTTTGAAATAGATTTATTGATATATTTACTCTAAAACGAATTGGAAGCCATTTTACATGATAACAGAAAGGTAATTGAGATTTCTGCAAAATATCCGTTCAAACAGCCACAGAAAGGACAGGTACATTGATCGTGGAGAAGTGAGGAGAACTTGTCTACTTTTGATAAAATGGGGATCATAGGACTATGTGAAAGGAAAGAAAAAATTTACAGGTTATTTTCTTGTATGGAAAGGGGTTTTCGAGTATCCTAAAGATATGTTTGAGTGAAAGAGGTGAGTTATATGAGTCCGGCACAGCAAGTTTTGGATTATCGGAGAGAAATAGATGAAAATCAGAAACAGGTACGGGAAATGGTGATGGAAAGCTACCGGGACATTGCTGCAGGAAAAGGTCGGGACTGCAACGATTTTTTTGACGAACTGGAGAAAAGGTATACCAATGACAAAGTATAAGGTAATCCCTCTGCCGCTGGCAGAGGGGGATATTGCAGACCAGACGGATTACATTGCCTTTGAACTGAAGTCTCCGGAAACTGTGGTCAATATGGTAAAAGGCATTCGGAAGATAATAAACAGTCTCAGCCTGTTTCCTCAAAGCACATGATATTCGTTGTATATAATGTATTAGAATATAAAGCAATATATGGCGTTATAAAGACTTATATGCGAATAAATCAGTTGACAGCATACATAGAATGCTTTAAGATAATGAGTATAGAAAAGACTCTATATAAAAATGCAAAACAGCATCCGTTAGATGGTTTGAGCCAAATAATTAAAAGTGGCTGATAAATTGAATTCATTAACGCATTAATGACCGTGCTTTGGCGAGTGGCGGTCATTTTTGCGTCTTTTATCAAGAAATCTGACTATGTACGCAGAGATTACTCCGCTAACAATGCCAGTTACCAAAGTAAAAATTAGTAATTCACAAAATGTCACTTCTTTATCACCCTCCTTTCTTAGCAAGGGTATCTATCCGATAAACAGAACATTGCTGTCCTGACGTGACTCAACCACCTAACCGTCCTATCTGGCCAAAATAAAACGTTGGACGCTGCTTGCAATTTTTATTTTACAAAACATTCCATATATTGTCAATCTATTGTAATATCTATAAATTTACACATTTAGGAGAATAATTAAAACATCGCCAATGTTGACACCCCGGGATATAAGTATTACAAGCACATCTTCGTTTTTGATTGAAAACGTAACAATGGCGGATATGATGTTAAAAAGAAGTAAATAGGAAATGAGAAAGAGCCACTGAAAGATAATCTGGTGGCTTTTATAGTGAAAAAAATATGGAAAGAAGGAATTAAAATGGATAATAATGCATACACACCTGGAAAGAAATTTGAATGTTGCGGAAATACTATGGCAACTGTTATAATAAAAGGCAGAACAGTTTGTGTAATGACAGAGTTGGAATATAACAGGATTGTCGAAACTGAACGGAAATATAGACAAAGAAGTAAAAGAAAAGTAGCGTAAATAATTTGGAGATTATGATTATGAGAGATACAGCTATAGAAATGGCAAAAAGGATGTTGGTAGATAGTATATGGAAAAGTGCCAATCTGGAAGGATTAGGAACTACATTTCCTAAAACAGAAGCGATTCTTGCTAATGCGCCTACAACTACAAAAACAGAGGAAGTGTTATTTGTAATCAATATGAAACGCGCGTGGCGCAGCTTATGGCTAATAAGGTGTTGATTGAAAATAATATGGGTATTTTTCAGATACCCATTGAAAAGTTGGAAGAATTTAAAGGAATACTTATTGAATTCTATGAGACTGGAAACGATACAAAAATCATAGGATTCATGAAGAATTGTTGTATTAGAAGAATACAAAGTTAAAAGGATTATTTCATTGGGTGAGATTGGAGGGATAATCATGGGAGATAAATATAATTTGATTTAGGAAATATAAGTGAGCCGGCGGCAGGAGTTGTCAATAATTTTGCAGATAAGATCTCAGGTGCATTAGGCTGGATGGTTACTCCTAAAAATATTAAGCCATCTATAATCGAAGCTAATAAGTCCATAATTGAAGAAATATCAAACAGGCAAGATATAAATCCTGTTGAACGGGCTGCCATTGTAAGTAATTATAGGAAAATAGTGAAAGAATATAAAAATCAGGTGGATATAATGAGAATAGCTGTTGAGCACTTAGAGCCAAATTATATTCCGGAAAATGTAAATAATGATTGGATTACTTTTTTCTTTGATAAACTTGAAATAGTAGATTTATAGAATGGATGGAGGCTGATTTTATGGTATATCCTTATGCAACATTAGGTGATACAACAGAAGTTGTTCATTCTGAAATGAAGTCAGATGGACGGGTTAAAGTTTATATTGAAAAAGCTGTTTCTGATGGCTTTCATAATGCAACATGTTATCTTCCCGATTATACATGGGAAAATATAGTTGGATTTTCTGATGCTGAAATGGAGTATTATAAGGAGTTTGTTGAAAATAATGCTCATTTAATTCTGGAATTTGCAAAAGAAGGAGGCTTTGACAATGCCTCAAATTTTTAAATTTGGTGGTTATATAATTTTCTTCTGGTCAAATGAAAATAAACCAACGGAACCTATTCATATCCATATTGCAAAACATGACCCAAGAGCAAATTCGACAAAGGTATGGATAACTAAAAAAGGGAAAACGCTGGTATGTAATAATAATTCGCAGATACCTTCAAAGGATTTAAGAAAATTATTGGTGTTTATAGAAGCGAATAGTAAGGAAATTATGGAAAAATGGTATGAATATTTTGGTGAGATTACATATTATTGTTGATGGACTTAAAATTTAAAAATTATCAAAGTGACGGTGATAATAAATGTATGTGTACAATACAGAAAGTATGAGTGAAGATATTATTAATACAATATTGAATTCTAATTTAGTTGTAGGTATAAGAAGAGATGGAGACTTTTTGTTATCAAAAGAATTTTCAGAGCATGATGAAAGTAAAGCCTTTGAGCAAAATAGCTTGAAGGCTTAACTTATGGGAGGACGTATAACAGATGGAATTTGCGGAACAGATTATGATGGCAGATGAAGTGGAGGTGGAATCGGAGCATGATTGTTTTGTTTAGTGACTGATTATATATTTTAAAACTGATTCTTGACTTTTAAGTACAAAGGTTGTATTATATATGACTTAAATAGTATTTTTAGTCATAGACAGGAGAGAAACATATGGCAAGAAGTTTTACAGAACGGGAAAAGGAAAATATCAGAAGGAGCTTGCAGGAGGCCTGTAAGCAGAGCTGGACGCAGTATGGCTATAAGAAAACCAGTGTGGATGACCTTTGCAGGCAGACAGGTATCTCGAAGGGAGCATTTTATCTTTTTTTTGAATCGAAGGAAGCGCTTTTCTGTGAAGTTCTCTGCTCCGTGCAGGAGCAAATCTGCCGGGCGGCGTCTGAGGTAATAGAAAAGCACAGAGATAAACATGGCGTTGCAGAAGCCCTGAAGCTCATTTACCGGGAATATGATAAAAACAATTTTCTGTATGAGTCGGACAGTACGGACTTCACAATTTTAATGAACCGGTTATCAGAGGAACAGGCGAAGAAAATCCAGGAATCCAGTGACATGAGCCGGCAGCTGTTTTTAAATCAGCCCTGCCTGAAATGCAAAGTGGATGCGGATCTGGCCATGTCTGTTATTTATTCTTTAATCATGAATATCAGAAACAGGGATATCCTGCCATATCATCACCTGGAAACCTTTGATTTTATGATTGACCATCTGGCTGACAGTTTGTATGAATAGCAGGAAATGAAACCAGTTCAGGATAAATGGAGGTAAAAATGAAAACAGAAGTTATAAAGAAAAATAATACGGAGATTGCAGTGGTAAGCAGCGATGAGCTGCTGATTACGGATGTCCAGTCAGCGTTAGACCTGATTATGACGGTAAAGTACGAAACGGGATGCTCAGATATAGCCCTGAATAAAGAGGCTGTTACAGATGATTTTTTTATCCTGAGTACCTGTCTGGCAGGAGAAATCCTGCAGAAATTCATCAATTATGGCGTAAGGATTGGGATATACGGCGATTTTTCAAAATATACCAGTAAGCCGCTGAAAGATTTTATGTACGAATGCAATAACGGAAAGGACATTTATTTTCAGCCTTCCGTTTCTCTGGTGGTTGACCGGCTCGCCGGGTGTACCGGAAACAGCAGAACAGCAAAAGGCCTGTCCGGAACGTGAAAGGTCTGCCCTTACTTTTGCAAACCCATGAGCAGTATTTGAGGAGGAACCCCTGCAAATGAATGCATCGGAAAAAATCAAAAGAAAATTTATAAAAGTGCTGGTATCGTTGATGGAGCAGGAACAGCTGGACCGGATTACCGTAACGGAAATCGTAGATGCCTGTGAAGTAACCAGGCCCACTTTTTACCGTCATTTCAAAGACAAATATGATCTGGTAAACTGGTATTTTGATATTCTGGCCCAGAAGTCATTCCGGCAGATGGGCGTCAGTCTGTCGCTGCGGGAAGGACTGATTACAAAATTCAGGCTGATGATGGAAGAAAAGATATTTTTTACTTCAGCGTTTTCATCTTCTGCCCAGAACTGCCTGATAGACTATGATTACGAATGTATTTATCAGTTTTATAAGGATGTCATTCATAAAAAAGGAGATGGCCTTTTAACACCGGAAATTGATTTTCTGCTGCGTATGTACTGCCACGGCTCCATCTGTATGACAGCCGAGTGGACGAAAAACAGGATGCCCCTTACACCGGAAGAAATGGCAGATCTTCTGATTGCGGCCATGCCGCCAGGATTATATGAATTGCTGAAAGACCTGTAATGTTACATATTGAGACAGGTGTAACATTTTTAACATTTGCCTTAATGTGTAAGATATGTAACATTTCCGGGGATATGTAACTTGTATCGGAAGCAGTGGGATTTTACAATAAAAGTACAGATTAAACAGTAAAAAAACAGATGGAGAAAGGATGGTATTTTTATGAGTAATATTCCACAGACAGCAAAGGTTGCAGTATTGACAGGGGAAAGGAAAATTGATGTCAGAGAACTTCCGGTTCCGGAAATCAATGAAGATGAAGTTCTGGTAAAAGTAGAGGGATGCGGCATCTGCGGAACAGATGTACACGAGTATAAGGGAGATCCTTTTGGCTATATCCCCATTCAGCTCGGCCATGAGGGAACAGGTACGGTGGTAAAAATCGGAAAGAATGTAACCACAGATTATTCCGGTAAACCTCTGGCTGTGGGGGATAAGATTGTAACCGGTTTAAAACCCTGCGGAACCTGTGATACCTGTAAGAATCATCCGGAGCAGATTCACCTGTGCGACGGAGGCGAGATTTTCGGTCTTCTGGCCGGAGAAGAACATTTCTTTAATGGCTGGTTTGGAGAATATATTAAAATCAATGCCGGAGGAGTGATTTTCAATGTATCCGATATGGAAGATACGGACAGCAGGCTTCTGATTGACCCTGCCGCAGTTGTGGTTCATGCGGTGGAGAAAGCAAAGGAAATTTTTAATTTTAAACACAATTCCTTTGTGCTGGTACAGGGATGCGGCCCCATTGGCCTCCTTCTTCTTACCACTGTGCGGACAATGGGATGCCGGAATATCATTGCTGTGGACGGGGATGAGAAACGTCTGGCCATGGCTGAAAAACTGGGGGCAAGATGGACCGTGAATTTCCTGAAAGAGGAAGCGGAAAAAGTAATAAAAGAACTGACAGAAGGCAAGGGAGCTGAAATGGCGTTCCAGTGCACCGGTTCTCCAAAAGCAGCTTCCACCATATGGCATTATGTGCGCCGGGGCGGTTCCATGTGCGAACTGGGATTCTTTGTAAATAATGGCGATGCTGCCTATAATCCCCATCTGGATATCTGCAACAAAGAGATTAAAGTTGTGGGCTCCTGGACCTATCAGGCAAAAGACTGGCTGCAGGCCATGGAAATGCTGAAAGAGGCCGTGAAACAGGGGCTGCCGGTGGGAGAACTGGTGTCTCATAAGTTCTCATTGGATGAAATTAACGAGGCAATGGAGACGAATATTCGGATGGACGGATTTAAAATTGCGATTGTCAATCAGTAAAAACAGATAAAAAGAGTATGATAAAATCAGGGAAACCCGGCGGATGTAAAGCTGTGTTTCCCTGATTTGCTGTAAATAATCTTGGAAAAGTCAATATTTTTCTGGTATTTTTCCGCTGTTTCTGTTAAAATAAAAATAATTATGTAATACATGGCCAGGCCATGGTGAAAAGGAGTGTTGATTATGGCGGAATCTATGGAAGATTACAGGGAAGAACTGGAAGCCTCCTTCCGGAAAATCAGTGAAGGAGATATTATTTCCGGGACAGTGCTCAGTGTAAGTGAAGAGGAAGTGACACTGGATCTGAAATATTATGCCCAGGGAATTATTAAGGTGGAAGATTTAAGCAATGACCCGGAGTTTCATGTAATGGAAGAGGTACATCCGGGGGATGTGATAGAAGCTACTGTGGTACGGACAGACGACGGGGAAGGCAACATTCAGCTGTCCCGAAAAGAAGCCAATGATATTCTTGCCTGGGAGAAACTGAATACCTGCCTGGAAGAAGGCACAGAGCTTTCCGTTAAAGTGGCAGGAATTGTACCCAGCGGCGTTGTGGCCTATGTGGAAGGGATCCGGGGCTTTATTCCCGCTTCACAGCTTGCCCTCTCTTATGTGGAAGCCACAGAGGAATGGCTTGGAAAAGAAGTGAACGTAAGAGTCATTACAGTAGATGAATCCAGGAAGAAACTGGTACTTTCTGCCAAAGTGATTCTGAAGGAACAGCAGCAGGAAGAGCACAACCGGAAAATTTCCATGATGGTGCCGGGAAGTATTCTGGAGGGAACGGTGGAATCCCTGATGCCCTATGGAGCCTTTGTGGATCTGGGAGACGGAATCAGCGGGCTGGTACATATTTCTCAGATTTCCAGGAAGAGAATCGGAAAACCATCTGAAGTATTGAACGTGGGACAGAAAGTAAAAGTAAAAGTTCTGAACACCAATGACAATAAGGTAAGCCTCAGCATGAAGGCGCTGGAAGAAGAAATGGTGGATGTGGACAGGCCGAAAGAAGTGGAAGAATATGTGTCTCATGAAAATGCTTCCACCAGCCTGGGAGATCTGCTTTCCAAAATTAAACTGTAATGATTCAGAAGTGACAGAAAGGAGTCCGTTCCATGAGAGTAAACGGAGTACAGAGTACAGACAGTACGGGAACCCAGACAACGGCCCCTGTGGCGGCACAGAATGAAGACTTTTCTTCCTATCTGCAGACCACAGCCTCACTGGAGCAGATTTTTGACGAGGCAGCAAGAACCTACAATGTGCCCAAAAATCTGATTAAGGCCATTGCAAAGGCAGAGTCTGACTTCAGACCGGACGCCACCTCCAAAGCCGGGGCTCAGGGAATTATGCAGTTGATGCCGGCAACGGCGCGGGAACTGGGTGTGACAGACGCTTATGATCCCTATCAGAATATTATGGGAGGAACCAAATACATCAGCCAGATGCTTGCAAAGTATGACGGAGATGTGAGTCTGGCTCTCGCGGCCTACAATGCAGGAAGCAATAACGTGGCAAAGTATGGCGGGATACCGCCTTTTAAGGAAACTCAGAATTATGTGGTAAAAGTCACCCAGTATATGAACGAGGGTGTTTCAGCGCCAAATGCTTCCTACAGTGTGAATGCAGGAACAGCCGGCGGCAGCAATGTGGCGGCAGCTTCCGTGGAAGAAGCAGAGGAAAGCTATTATCAGGGAATTCTGGAACAGCTTTTTTCTTACGAAGATTACCTGAAATTTATAGATTTGTATACAAAGATACAGGAAGCACAGCAGGAAAAGGCAGAAGAGGAAGAAGAGAAGCAGCAGGAACAGTCAGATTCCTATCGTGCATATCAGGATCTTTCCTATAATCCGGTAGCCATGAATCTGCTGGGAGGCGGCTTCTGATGGAAAAAATCAGAATTAAGTATTTTGATCCGGAACTGGAGAAACTGGCTTATATCGGCGGAAAATCAGACTGGATTGATTTGCGCGCCAGTGAGACTACGGAGCTGAAAGCAGGGGAATTCAGGCTGATTCCTCTGGGAGTTGCCATGGAGCTTCCGGCCGGATATGAAGCCCATGTGGTGCCCAGAAGCTCCACATTTAAAAATTATGGAATTCTGCAGGTCAACAGCTGCGGCGTAATTGACGGGAGCTACTGCGGAAATGAAGATATGTGGCGGATGCCCGTTTATGCTACCAGAGATACCATCATTCACAAAAATGACCGTATCTGCCAGTTTCGGATTCTGGAGAACCAGCCTGCCATCGTCTTTGAAGAGACAGAGATTCTGGAAAACAGCAACAGAGGCGGGTTTGGAACAACAGGAGTGAAATAGCCGGAAGAAACGGTTTTTCCGCTTTATGTATCCAGGAAGACGGAATGAGAGGATATTCGTCAATTTGTACAGAAAACATCATAAATTTCGTTAAAGTAACGAAGAGACAGAGCGGAAGTATTCTTTTCTGGCGAATGTGACAGGAAAGAATACTTCTTTTTGTGTAGTTGGCGGGTGGTAATTCCGGGGGAAGTCTGGTAGTATATTCACATAAAGAATTCTGCAGGGACAGAATATTACAGGAGGAAATGAAAAATGGCAAGTTTATCATTAAAGAATATTTGTAAAAAATATCCCAACGGATTTGAAGCGGTTAAAGATTTTAACCTTGAGATTGAAGACAAGGAATTTATCATTTTTGTAGGACCTTCAGGATGCGGTAAGTCCACAACCCTTCGTATGGTGGCAGGTCTGGAAGAAATTTCTTCCGGTGAACTCTCCATTGACGGCAGAGTGGTAAATGATGTGGAACCCAAGGACAGAGATATTGCGATGGTATTCCAGAACTACGCACTGTATCCTCATATGACCGTATTTGACAATATGGCATTTGGTCTGAAACTGAGAAAAGTTCCGAAGGAAGAGATTAAACAGAAGGTAGAAGAAGCTGCAAGAATCCTTGACCTGGAGAAACTGTTAGACCGTAAGCCCAAGGCTTTATCCGGTGGACAGAGACAGCGTGTTGCTATGGGACGTGCAATTGTCCGTGAACCCAAAGTATTCCTGATGGACGAACCGTTATCCAACCTGGATGCAAAACTTCGTGTACAGATGCGTGCTGAGATTGCTTCCCTTCATCAGAGACTGGGCGCAACCATTATCTATGTAACACATGACCAGACAGAGGCTATGACACTGGGAACCAGAATCGTTGTACTGAAAGACGGAATCATCATGCAGGTAGATTCTCCGCAGAAATTGTACAATGAGCCGGATAACCTGTTTGTTGCAGGATTCATCGGATCTCCTCAGATGAACTTCCTGGATGCTGTATGCAAGATTGAAGGAGATACCGCAAAACTGCAGGTTGGCGATACTGCTATTACACTGCCTCCTTCCAAGAGCAAGAAACTGGTTGACGGTCGTTATAATGGTAAGACGGTTGTAATCGGTATCCGTCCGGAAGATATTGACGATTCCCAGATTGCTCTGGAGACTCATAAAGACAGCATTTTCAACACAAAAGTTACCGGATACGAATTACTGGGTTCCGAAGTATTGTTATACTACACCATCAATGGAACCAGCATGACTGCAAAAGTGGATTCCAGAACACCGGCACGTCTCGGCGATTCTATCCAGCTGGCAATGGATGTTGAAAAGATTCACATTTTCGATAAAGAAACTGAATTGACAATTACTCACTAATTCGGTAATATAATTTCATAACACTAATGTTCGGAAGCGATGCAGAGATGTGTTGCTTCCGTTTTTTCTTACAGGAACCTTTCATGGAGGTCTGTCGGACAAAGCGGAACAGGATGGTATTTTTAGGAGAAAACATATGCTGTCAAATCATAAATTACAGGTTACATTAGAAGAAATCAAGGAAATATCCAGAGTGGATCTGGCTCTGTACAGTGATAAGGGAAAGCTGCTGGCTTCCACTTACCAGCCAGAAGAGGAAATGGAGGAGGCAATTCGTTTTTTTGCAGATTCCATGGCGGAGAGCCAGATGCTTTCCGGATGCCATTTTTTTAAGATAATGATAGAGAATGAACTGGAATATATTCTGCTTGCACGGGCAGGCAGCGAAGAAGCCTACATGATTGGAAGGCTGGCAGCCTGCCAGATTCGGAATATGGTCAGCGCTTTCCAGGAGCAGTTTGACCGGAACAGCTTTATGCAGAATGTGGTGCTGGGCAATATGCTGGTGGTGGATATGTACAATAAGGCCAAGAAGCTGCATATTGAGACAGCCCAGCGAGTGGTATATATTATCGAAGTATCCGGTAAAAAAGACGGAATTGTAATGGAAACCGTGAAGAATCTTTTTGCTTCTACCACCAGGGATTTCATTACGGAGGTAGATGAGAAATCTGTGATTCTGGTGAAAGATGTACGGGAACTTTCCCAGGAAGAAGAACTGGCAAATCTTGCGGAGATGATTGTGGATAACCTTCAGATGGAAGCCCTTGTAAAAGTGCGTGTGGGCTATGGCAATCGTGTGGAATTGCTGCAGGATATTGCACGCTCCTATCAGGAGGCGAGAATGGCGCTGGAGGTTGGAAGCATTTTTTATGCGGAAGACCATACGGTTTCCTACAGCAATCTGGGAATCGGGCGGCTGATTTACCAGCTTCCCGCCAGCCTGTGTGAGATGTTCCTGAAAGAGGTATTCGGGGAAAAAGTGCCGGATATTTTTGATGAGGAAACTACCGTCACCATTAATAAATTTTTTGAAAATAATCTGAATATTTCAGAAACAGCCCGTCAGCTGTATGTACACCGGAATACACTGGTGTATCGTCTGGAGCGGATCGAAAAGGTACTGGGGCTGGATATCCGTACCTTTGAGGATGCCATGCTGTTTAAAATCGCCCTGATGGTCATTTCTCATATGAACTATCAGAGAAGTCTGACAGAGAAGAAAGCAGAAGAAGACTGAGTGGCCAGAACAGGAAGGAATGACATATGAAAGTTTCTACAAGAGGGCGGTATGCCCTGCGTCTGATGCTGGAACTGGCGCTGGAAGAAAATCAGATTGTCAGGCTGAAGGATGTGGCGAAACGACAGGAAATTTCCATAAAATACCTGGAGCAGATTATTTCGGTTCTTCAGAAATGCGGCTACGTGAAAAGCATCCGGGGACCGGGCGGAGGCTATACCCTGGCCAGAAAACCGGAAGAATACACGGTGGGCATGATTCTGCGCAGGATTGAGGGAAGTCTGGCTCCGGTGAGCTGTCTGGAGCAGCCGGAAAATGACTGCAGCCGCCGGGGAGAGTGTGTTACTCTGCGGTTCTGGCAGATGCTTTATGACGCCATAAATGAAGTGGTGGACAAAGTGACTCTGGCAGATCTGGCAGAATGGGAACGGGAACTGAAAGAAACGGTGAATTATGTAATCTGACGCAGCCGCTGTTTATGGCAGAAAATGCTCCTTTCACACCCTGTTATGTGGGAAAATTAAGGAAATTCCGAAAAAAACCGATATATAATGCAGGTAAACGAAGACTGGAATGGATTTTTGACCACAGAAAGGGGCAGAGAGGCATGAAGATAGGAAATGCAGCAGAAAAAGAAATGGCTGTGAGAAACGGGTATGGAAAAGACCGTCTGGAAAATGCAGCGGAAAAGGAGCAGAAGGATAAAGGGAAACAGGGCAAAAGTATTCAGGCTTCAGAACTGAACCTGTTTCAGGACGGAATTGCGGACAGGAAGAAAAAAGCAATGAAGGACGCCATGGACTTTGTGAAAAAGCAGTTTGAATCAGATTCGGAAGTGGATGCGGTAATGGACGAGTGCCGGACTCAGATTGAAGATGGCAAAGAGCAGACACTGGAGGCATCCGGAGAACTGAAGAGCATTGAAGAGCAGAAAGCACAGCTCAGGGAAGAATATCCCGATGGCGGTGAAGAATATGATGCTTATATGAAGGATCTGAACGAACAGGCAGGCTACTGGAAGAAGGAAATGGTAACAGGCCAGTCCATGGTTTCTGACTCCACAAAGGCCATTAAATCCATGAAACAGGAAGCTCTGAAACATCATGGTATGGTGGACGCCTCCAAAGCCGCTGAGAAGGCCATGGAAGCTGCCAGCAAGGAAATAGTGGGAATGCTTCTGAATGAAGCAAAAGACACGGTGGATGAGAAACTGGAAGAGACCGTGGAGAAGGCTGAGGAAACCAAAGAAGAAAAGACTGAGCAGGAAGAAGAAATGAAGGAAGCTCAGGCAGAACAGGAGAAGCAGGCGCAGGAAATCGAAGAAGAGCTGGAGAAGCAGAAACAGACCAGAGAACGCAGAAGCGGTGTTCAGGCAGCGCGGTCTCTCCCGGTGGAAGATCTTCAGGACAGACAGCAGAAGATTCTGGAAAACACCAGATTCATTCTGGAAGAACAGAATTTACTGCCGGAAGAGATCAAAGGAATTATGGTGGACTTTAATTTATAAAAAACGCTGTTTTTGTTTTTTGACAGCGCTGTGAGGTTTTTCATTCAGGACAGTATTAGAACAGAAAGCCGGGCTTTCAGGATTATTTGATAAAGACCGGCTTTCTGTTTTATGCGTGCAGAGAAAAAATATCATTTTAAATGGATGACAGAAAGGGGAACAGATGTTGAAAAACAGAAGAAAACAGATGTGGAGCAGAGTTTTGCTGCTGCTTCTTCTGGTGAGCCTGTGGACCGCAGGCTGCGGAAATCTCCTGCAGGAGAACCCGGCGGGGCAAAATACCCGGTCAGAGACAGGAGGAGCAGAACAGGGCAGTCTGTCAGCGGAGAAAAGTCAGCGGGGTACAGCCAGTGGCAGTGTGAATGGAACACTGGAGGTCCATTACATAGATGTGGGACAGGGAGACGCCACCTTAATCCGTCAGGGAAGCCATGCCATGCTGATTGACGGCGGAAATAACGATCAGGGCACTGCACTCTGGTCTTACCTGCAATATCAGGGCATTGAGCATCTGGACTATGTGATTGGAACGCATCCTGACGCTGACCATGTGGGCGGTCTGGATGTGGTAATGTACAAATTTTCCTGGGACACGGTGATTCTTCCGGATCTGGAGAAAGATACCAGGACATATCAGGATGTGCTGAAGGTGATTGAAGAAAAAGGGAAAGAGATTACATATCCCGTTCCAGGTACGGTATATAAGCTGGGGGAGGCAGAATATACCATTATAGCTCCGGCCAAAGAGGACTACGGAGACAGCTGGAATGATTATTCTGTGGGAATACTCCTGCAGTACGGGGAGAACCGTTTTATCTTTACCGGGGACGCGGAAGAACAGGCGGAACAGGATATGATGGAAGAGGGAGGGGATTTGTCGGCAGATGTGCTGAAAGCGGCTCACCATGGCAGCGACACTGCCAATACCATGGAATTTCTGGAGGAAGTGAATCCGTCTTCTGTGGTGATAAGCTGCGGGGAGGGGAACAGCTACGGCCATCCCAGAGCCGGAGCCATGAATAATTTCCGCAGTATTGGGGCGAAGGTGTACCGTACCGATGAACAGGGAACCATTGTGGCAGTCTCTGACGGAAAGGAAATTACCTGGAACTGTTCGCCCAGTGAGAGCTGGCAGGCAGGAGAGCCCGGAGGACACAGCACAGAAGGTCATAACGCTGAGACGGGCCATAACGCTGAGACGGGCCATAATGCCGAAACGGGACAGGATCTCTCAGAGGAAGAACTGGCAGAATCCGAATATGTGCTCAATACCAATACCGGAAAAATCCATCGGCCTTCCTGCGGCAGCGTTACTCAGATGCAGGAAGAAAACAGGGAGTACAGCAGCCAGAGCAGGCAGGAACTGCTCAGTCAGGGGTATGAGCCCTGCGGCAGATGTAATCCCTGAGAAGAAAATGAAATGACGCCAGGGCAGGAAGCGCTCTGGCAGACAGGAAGGAAAAGGAGGGAAAATGAAAAAAGAAGAGACGGATGAAAAAAATCAGTCCGGTATGCCTCTTTTTCAGGTGCTGAGGCGTATGCTGCAGAACATGGCCCAGAAGGACAGAAAACAGATAATAAGAATTCTGCTCTTTACGCTGGCGGCCGGGATTTATCCCCTTTTTGCAGTATTTCTGCCTAAAATAGCCATCGGTATTCTGGAACAGGGCGGACAGGAGGCAGCCAGAAAACTGATGACAGCCATGGCAGTGTACCTGGGGGCGGCGGGACTGACCGGCACGGTAAAAGTTTACCTGGACAATGTGATCCGGGTTCACAATACCAGAATTCGTTTGAATTATCTCAGTGACGTTTTCAGGAAAATGGTAACCATGGACTACTGCCATACGGAAGATGCGTCGTTTTTTGAGCGGAACCAGAGAGGAATGAATGCCGGAAGCAACAACACGGAAGGAATTGAAGGAATTTACAATAAATTAGCGGAGATTCCCTCCCAGGCCGTTGGCATCACAGGTATGGCTGTGGTAATCGGAAGCCTGAATGTGTGGATTCTGCTGGCAGTTATTTTCCATGTGGCGGTAACGCTTCTGGTTTCCTGGAAGGGCCACCGGTACAGTTACAGCCGAAAGGAAGAAGTGGCAAAAGCAGAGCGGAAAATGAATTATTATTATCGGACAACCCATGATTTCTCTTATGGAAAGGATATCCGCATTTACAATTTCAGAGAGCGTATTCTGAAAAATTATGGAGACAGGATCCGGGACTATGCTCAGATTATGGGGCAGATTGCCCGCCGGGAATACCTGCTTGGGTTTTGCTCTCTGTTTACCCTGCTGCTGGCAGACAGCATGATATATGGAATCCTGATTTATCAGGCCTGGCAGGGAATGGCTGTGAGTTCCTTTTCCATGTATCTGACGGCAGCTGTTTCCCTGATGGCTTCCATGCTGTCTTTCGGGGAAAATCTGGCCTTTATTCAGGAGCAGGGCCAGTATGTGGGTGACTTTTACCGTCTTCTGGATGAAAATCTCAATATGCCGGGCGGGACAGCCAGAAAGCCGGAAGATACCCTGGAGGTGGTGTTTGAGGATGTGACGTTCCGTTATCCCGGCAGCGATACCAATATATTCAGCCATCTGAATTTCACGATACATAAGGGGGAACGTCTTGCTATTGTGGGGGTCAACGGCGCCGGGAAATCCACGCTGGTGAAGCTGATGACCGGGTTGTTTGAGCCCACAGAAGGGCAAATTTACATTAATGGCCGGGAAATCCGGGAATATCACAAAGAAGAGCTGTATCAGATGTACGGAGCAGTATTTCAGGACGTCAACGTATTTGCATTTACCCTGCGGGAAAATGTTTCCTGTACTTCTGAAGGAACGGATGACAGACGGGTTCGGGAAGCTCTGGAAAAGGCAGGACTTCTGGAGAAAGCGGAAAGTCTTGAAAAAGGCCTGGATACCATGATGTTAAAGGTAATTGATGAAAATGGGACGGATTTTTCCGGAGGAGAGCGCCAGAAGCTGTCCATTGCCAGAAGCCTGTACAAAGGCGGAAACATGGTGATTATGGATGAGCCCACTGCGGCTCTGGATGCCCTGGCAGAAGCAGAGATTTATGAAAAATTCAGTGTTCTGGTGGAAGGAAAGACAGCTGTTTATATTTCACATCGCCTTGCCAGCACCCGGTTCTGTGACAAAATTGCATTATTTGACAAAGAAGGGCTGAAAGAATACGG
>OFHM01000653.1_pt1 | contig 27504 bp, 18 predicted proteins | sample 1521311 | NCBI WGS metagenome assembly OFHM01 (sample SAMEA3504083, study PRJEB24116) | mouse gut metagenome | biome: mouse gut; feature: mouse-associated habitat; material: faeces | place: Denmark | collected 2011 | reverse complement strand
AAGTCCCTGCCACAATCCTGTCCGCAGGCACCCAAAAATCCGCCCCGTACAATCTCTTTCCTCCATGAATCACCACCCGGCTGCTTCCCGCGCCCTCGATGCAGGCGCCGCAACGGCACAGAAAACGGCTCAGCGTGAGAATTTCCGGCTCCCTGGCCGCGCCCGTGAGGATTGTCTCCCCTTCCGCCGCTACTCCTGCCAGAATAATATTCTCAGTGGCTCCCACAGAAGGAAACGGCAGATCGATACAGGCTCCGTGAAGGGAATTTGCCGCAGCCCGGATTTTCCCGTCTGTCTGGGTAAATTCCACCCCCATCTGCGCCAGGGCAGACATGTGCAGATCAATGGGACGCTCCCCGATGACGCAGCCGCCGGGATATTCCATGATCACTTCCCCGCATCTGCCCAAAAGTGCGCCCAAAAGGCAGAGTGACGAGCGCATCCCCCTCACCGCCTCTTTCGGCATTTCTCTCTTCCCGACATTTGACGAATCCACGACAATGCCCGTCTCCTGCCAATACACCGCACAGCCCAGGCTTTTCAGCAGGCTGACCATGGAATGTACATCCGCTATCCGGGGACAGTTCCCGATATAGGAACCCTCCCCCACCAGCAATGTAGCTGCCAGGACAGGCAGCGAAGCATTTTTTGACCCCTGTATACGAGCTTTTCCCTGAAGGCAAATTCCTCCCTGAATACGAATAGAATCCATAAAAACACCATCCGGCATTAAAATTGATTGAACTATTCTATCCTATGAGGAAAAAGTACCTTTTGTACCTTGTTCGTTTATAATTCTTTCAACTGAATCCTGCGGGCCACACTCAGGACCAGGCCGATCTCAATCAGCAGAAACATGACCGACGAGCCTCCGTAACTGATAAACGGAAGAGAAATACCCGTATTTGGAATGGTTGCCGTCACCACGGCGATATTGAGAATCGCCTGTACCGCTATATGTCCCATGACCCCCACCACCAACATGGCCCCGAACAAATCCGGCGCGTTGTTGGCAATCACCATCATCCGCCACAGCAGCATGACAAACATCAGGATAATGGCAATTGCTCCGAAGAGGCCCAGCTCTTCACAGATAATGGAGAAGATCATATCATTCTGGGCCTCCGGAAGGAAGCTGAGCTTCTGCATGCTCTGCCCCAGTCCCTTGCCCCAGACGCCCCCGCTGCCGATGGCGTACAGGCCCTGCAATGTCTGAAACCCTGTGTCCGAAGGATCGCTCTCCGGATTAAGCCAGGATTTGATACGATTGCCACGGAAGGCGAAAATATCGCTTCCGGATACTACCAGATAAATAACCACTGCCGCTGCGGCAATTACCAGCAATGCCATAATGACGAATTTCTTGTAATCAGGACTGGCTACGAACACCATGATCACCGCAATGCCCATTACGATGATGGCGGAACTCAGGTTCTGGGTGATTAGATAGATTTCCGCGGCAATGGGAATCGGAAAGGCCATCATCACGAGAAATCCCTTAAACTTGCGTACGCCCCTCCCCATCTTGCACACCAGCACCGCCAGAAAAAGGATCATGCCCAGCTTCGCCACCTCCGCAGGCTGCAGGTTCATACCGATACCCGGAATCTTGATCCAGCGCTTGGCTCCGTGGGATGCCACCCCCAGAGGGGTCAGCACCACCGGAATCAATGCCGCGGACACCAAATAGCCCAGCACTGCAAACCGCTCCCAGAAGTGATACGGAATATTGGCCACCACAATCATCAGTCCCAGCCCTATAATGACAGCTATCAGCTGCTTCTTCAGATAATATGCCGTATCCTCATATTCCTCAAACGCACTGTAGGAACTTGCCGAATAGATCATCACCAGCCCGAATCCCAGCAAAAAAAGCACGATAAACAAAAGGCTGTAATCAAAGAAATATTCCGACTGTTCTTTTTTCTTCCTTCTTGCCGTTTTGGGTGCCGCCATATATACTCCTTATTCCAATCCCCTGACATATTCCTTGAATCGCTGTCCCCTCACCTCATAATTGGGAAACATTCCCCAGCTGGCGCATGCGGGTGACAGAAGCACCGCATCTCCGCTCTGGGCCAGCGCAGTGCAGATCTCCAGGCATTCCTCAAAGGTATCCGCAAAACGGATTCTGTCAAAGCCATGCCGCCTTGCGCATTCCGCGATTTTCTCCCTGGTCTGTCCGATGAGCACCAACCATTTTACCTTCCCCCCGAAATTCTCGATCCATTCGTCGTATTCACTCTGTTTATCATATCCCCCGCCGATCAGTATTGTAGGTTTGCTCATAGCCCGGATCCCCTGGATAGCCGCGTCCGGATTGGTTCCCTTGGAATCATTATAATAGTCCACGCCCCTCCTGGTCGCCACAAATTCAATCCGATGCTCCACCGCCCTGAATTCCTTTACCACCCTGCGGATCGTGTCCATGGGAACACCCATCCCCTCCGCTATGGCAATTGCCGCCATCACGTTCTCCACATTGCACATGCCCACCAGGTTCATGTCCTCATGGATATCCAGCAAAATCTCCCTCTCGCCGCCCTGCGCTTTTACAATCTTTTCGCCTTCCAGGAAATACCCGTCCTCCAATACTTCGGAGACGGAAAAGAAAACCACTCTGGCCGGGCACCTGCCGGCGAAATCCCTGGTATATGGATTATCGTAATTCAATACACAGATATCTTCCCCCGTCTGATTTGCCGCGATATTTTCCTTGGCGGCCACATATGCCTCCATGGTATGATGTCTGTTCAGATGATCCGGCGTAATGTTCAATATGGCTGAAACTGCCGGATGAAAACGCTGCATGGTCTCCAGCTGGAAAGAACTGATCTCCCCCACCGTCACGGAATCCGGAGAAGTCTTTAAACATTCCGATGTATAGGGATTGCCGATATTCCCCACCACAAACGTCTTCTCTTCCCCGAAATGTGCCTTCATAATCTCGCCGGTGAGCGTGGTGGTGGTGGTCTTGCCGTTAGTGCCGGTGATGGCCGCTACATTGCCCCGTTCCCGGCAAAAGCCCAGCTCGATCTCCCCTATGATATTTGCTCCGTTATCCCGCAGTGCGTTTACCAGCGGGATATCCGTGGGAACTCCCGGACTTAATACTGCGGTCTGTGTCTCTTTCAGGATCTCCTCCGGCAGTTCTCCCGCCACACAGCACGCACTGCTGCCGGAAGGAAGGAGCGCGCGCATCTTTTCCTCCGTAAGTTTCTCATTGCTGTCGTACAATACCACTTCCGCCCCGATATGTTCCAGAAGTCCGACAGAACCGATTCCGCTTAATCCGGAACCGATTACCAGACATTTTTCTCCTGCTTTCATACTTTACCTCTATTCCAGTTTGTTTTTTACTTTATCGCCCCCAGGGCCAGGAGGCACATCAGCGCCGTGATAATGGTAAACACTGCCGTGATCCTTGTCTCCGACCATCCGCAGAGTTCAAAATGATGATGGAGGGGCGCCATCCTGAGAATCCGTTTTCCGCCGCTGGCCTTAAAGTATCCCACCTGCAGGATGACCGAACAGACTTCTACGAGATAGATCACGCCCACAATCGCTATATACAGCGGCATCTGCAGTATATAGGCACAGCCCGCCACAAATCCTCCCAGTGCAAGAGAACCCGTGTCTCCCATAAACACCGCCGCCGGATGCACATTAAACAAAAGAAATCCCATCAGCGCCCCCGCCACGGCACAGGGCAGCGGTGCTATCCCCGACACGGTTCCGATGGCCGCCACGGCAAAAAACACCGCCACCATCAAAGTGACACTCCCCGCCAGGCCGTCCAGGCCGTCCGTAAAATTGGTGCCGTTGGCCGTTCCCAAAACGATGAAAAATAAAATCGGTATATTCCAGATCCCAAAATCCAGATAGATACCATCCGACCAGGGCACCCGCATGGCCAGGCTGACATCGGTATAACGGGTCAGATACCATACGAAGATTCCCGTGACCAGCAGCTGCCCGAAAAGCTTCTGCCAGGAGGTGAGTCCCATAGAACGCCTGCATACTACCTTTATGTAATCATCCAGCAGTCCTACCATCCCGAATCCGACTGTCAGGAAAAGAACCGGCGCCATCTTCGGATAATCCTTCATAAACAGCAGGGAGGTTGCCGCCACGCTGCCCAATATCAGAATCCCCCCCATAGTAGGAGTCCCGGTCTTCTTCAGATGCGCGGCAGGGCCATCCTCTCTCACCGTCTGGCCGCATTTCAGCCGCCTCAGAAAGGGAATCAAAACCGGTCCCGAAAGTGCGCTGATACAGAATGAAATCATGACTGCTGCCATACTGATCTTACTCATGGCTCATTCCTCTTTCTCATGATACTCTGTAATTCCCAGATAGGGCAGTATATTTTCATACAGCTGACGGATAATCGGCGCCGCCACCTGACCTCCATAATACACCCCCTGGGGATTATTTACAATGGCTAATGCGATCACCTGCGGATCATCCGCCGGAGCAAAACCAATGAAGGAGGCAATATAACGTCCGCTGCCCCTGGGAAGGGTCTGGCTTGTGGCGGTCTTGCCGCCCACCCGGAAACCTTCCACCTTTCCGTTTTTACCGCTGCCCTCGGCCACCACCATCTCCAAAATCTCCCGCATGGTAGCGCTGACCTCTTCCGTTACAATTCCGTCCGTCACCGGATATTCAAAGTGCTCCGCCACATTTCCCTCTGCGTCCAATGTCTTTACACCGAAATGAGGCGTAATCCTCCGTCCCCCGTTTATGATGGAGGACGCCGTAGTCAGAAGCTGTATGGGTGTAATCTGGAAGGACTGGCCGAAAGACACCGTGGCAAGCTCCACATTCCCCATATCTTCCTTTTTATGCATGATGGTTGCCGCTTCCCCGGGCAGATCGATGCCGGTCTTTTGTTTCAGGCCGAACTGTTCAAAATAGCTGTAATAGCTGTCCAGTCCCAGCCTCAATCCCACTGTAATCAATGCCGGATTACAGGAATTCATCATCGTATGGGTAAAATCCTGGCTGCCATGCCCTGCAATCTTGTGACAGCGGATCTTTCTGTCGTCCACTATGATGAATCCGGGACAATGAAAAGAACTCTCCGGCGTCACCATTCCCGCCGAGAGTCCGGCCGCCGCAGTGATGATCTTAAACGTGGAACCGGGCTCATATGTATCATTGATGCATCCGTTTCTCCAGATGCCGTTTAAGAGATTTTGCTTCTCCTGGGCGGTGAGATTCTCCGGCGTTCCCTCCGGCAGCTCGTATGGCTCGTTCAGGTCAAATTCCGGCACATTGACCATGGCCAGGATCTCCCCGTTTTGCGGATTCATCACCAGTATGGACACACTGTCCGCCTGCTTGGTAGCCATGGCCTGGGAGGCCAGCTGGGTTGCGTAGGCCTGGATATTCAGATCCAGGCTGATGCACAAATCCAGCCCGGCCACTGGTTCCAGCCGTCTCTCCCCGGCCTCTTCTACCTCCACCCCCTTGGCATCCGTCACCGTCAGAATCTTGCCCGGCTCTCCCTCCATATATTTGTCATAGACGACCTCCAGCCCGATAATCCCCTGATTATCTCCTCCCGTGAAGCCCAAAACCTTACTCGCCAGATCATGATAGGGATAGTAGCGCTTATAATCTTCATCCACCTTCACCCCTGCCAGATCGTATTCCCGGATCCTATCCCCCACTTCCTTATCCACATTGCTCTTGATCCGTTCCATGGAGGAATATTTTTCCACCCGTTTCCTCACATATTCTTCTGTCAGTTCCAGCTCTTTGCAGAGCATGGCAATCACTTCTTCACGGTTTTTTATCTGATTGTAAATCACAGATACCGTACATACCGTTTTATTGTCCGCCAGCACTTTTCCGTTGCAGTCCAGAATACGTCCTCTGGCCGCCTTGATGCTGCGCTCCCTCTCGTGCAGATCCGTAGCCATACTGGCATAATGCTCCGCCTCCCAGACGCACAGATAGACCAGCCGTCCGAAGAGAAAGGCAAAAATGCCGGCAAAAAGAAGAAAAGTGACGAGCATCTTCTTTCTATGTACTATTTTATTGTTGTCCGAAAGCAATCCCGGCCTCGCAAAACAGGTATTGATATACTCTATTCCGGTTTCTGCCGGGATATGATTCCTCCTTCATGAAAAAACAAAAGCGCCGTTACTGTAGCAGATTCGGATTCAACGGAATATTTACATTGGGAACAGACTCGCCGCCTTCCACAGGAATCCCTGTCTGGGCGTCATATTTTCTCTGGTCCGGGCCTATACGGTATCCTGTCTCCGGATCGATGGGATATTCCATCCAGGGCGCGTTCCGCATACCGGAGCCTTCGCCGCCTTCTCCTCCCTCGCCTCCCTCTGGATCATTTCCGCCTTCACCGGGCGTTCCTCCTTCCGGATTCTCCGGATCGCTCCCCTCAGGCGGCTGGGTATAGTGTGTGGTAATCTCCAGCTGCAGAGCTTCCAGCTCCGCCTGTTCGGCTTCTGTCACAGGTTCCGTCATAAAAATATTCAGATACGGAAGAGCTTCCATAAGGATGCTTCGCGTGAGAACAGTGGCAACCCTGGCATTGTCCTGCTTGTCCGCATTCAATCTGTCCACCACTACATAGATAGCGATTTCGGGATCATCTGCCGGTACACAGCCGATAAAAGATACCACATATTCCGTCTCGGAACGCTTATTTGTTATGGGATCTATGGTTTCCGCCGTTCCTGTCTTACCGCCTACGCTGTAGCCCGGCGTTTTTGCCGATGTACCTGTGCCGGATGTTACTACGGCCCTGCAGTACTGCCTGATCAGAGCCGAGGTGGACTCCGAAACCGTCTGCTTCAGCACCCTGGGCTCGATATTCTTCACGGTCGCGCCGCTTGCATTGGTTATTTTGTTCACCATATGGGGTTCATAATAGTAACCGCCGTTAATCAGAGAACAAAATCCCGTAATCATCTCGATCATGGTCACGTTAAAATTCTGCCCGAAACTGTTGGTGGCCAGATCCGTCGGCCCCATCTTATCCGCTGTATAGATCAGGCTGGCTGTCCTGGCCTCTCCTGCCAGATCCACATTGGTCTTCAATCCGAAATTAAATACCTGCTGGAATTTGCAGAAATCCTCCTTGCCCAGCAACTGGGCAATCTTCATCATACACACGTTGCAGGATGTGGCTACGGCATCTTCCAGGGAAAGCCATCCCTGCGCCGATCCGTGGCATTTGATCTCATATCCGCCGATCTCCAGCTTACCGGTACACTCCAGGCTGGTGTTGGGCGCAATGGCCCCCTGCTCCAGCGCCGCGGCCACTGTGAAGGGCTTTGCCGTAGACCCCGGCTCGTAGGTATCCGTAACACAATAGTTCTTCCACAGATAGTTCAGATTCACAAACAACTGATCCTCATCCATTTCTGCTATAACGGCATCGTCGATTATCGTATTTGTCTTTTTAATCTCATAGTAACCGTTGGCATTGGTGACCTGCTCCACCATTCTCGATCCTATCATCGCCTGAGGATTGCGCGTATCGTTCAAATCATAAGTGGGATAGCTGGCCATGGCGAGAACCTCGCCGGTGTTCACTCTCATGATCACGCAGCCCACATTCTCCGCTCCGTTTCCGGTCCGTGCTTTATCCTTATATTCATCATTGAATTTCTTCAGATATTTTTCCACAATCATCTGCAGATTGGCGTCGATAGTGGAATGGATATTATAGCCGTCCACCGCGCTTTTCACCGTACGCTCCAATGCCAGATCATCATTCAGATATCCGTATTCTCTGCCGTTGATCCCGTTCAGGACATCGTTGTAATATTCTTCCAGCCCGAATTTGCCCACACTGTCCGTTGTTGTAAATCCGATCACATCCGCTGCCAGAGAACCATAAGGGTAAACCCGTTTATACTCCTCCTCAAACCAGACGCCCTTAATATTGGAATTCTCTGCCTGTGCCGCTTCCTGAAATCCGCTGATCTCCTCATAAGTCAATCGTCTCAGCGGTACGTACCAGGAAGACTTTGGATTATTGGCCACATACGCTCTGATCTCATCCATATCCAGGTCAAAATTCTCACCCAATGCCTGCAGCGTAGGCTCCAGATACTTCATCTCATCCTTTACCTTGGTTGTCATCACCTTGGCGTCAATGACCAGATTATACACCTTTTCGCTGGTGGCCAGAGTGGTTCCCTTGGCATCTACGATACTGCCGCGCCGGAAAGGGATCGTGGTGGAAGAATACATTTGCTGAGACAGCACCTGCTTCTGATAGTTGGTCTCATTTTCTCGGATAATCCACACCAGCCGTGCGCTCAACACCACAAAGGCCAGCAGGACCAGCGCATAGAGCACTACCAGTTTTTTCTGCATTCTGATGGAAAATCGATTTTTCTTACTTCTTCCGGTTCTCTTTCTCACACCTCACCTCTGCTGGTTGCTTCCCGTCACCTGGCGCATATAGTCCACGCTTTTGTTTTCGTATTGTATGATCTGCTCTTCTCCCGCGTATACCATCCCCAACTCGGTCAGGGCGATCCGCTTGATTTCCTCCAGGTCAATGCTGCTGATAATCCGGTTATACTCCTCGTCGTTGGACACCTTCAGGACATTCAGCTCACTCTCTTTGGCGGCCACGCTCTTGGTCAGATTGGTAAGTTCCGCCCGCAGCTGAATATAATTCACCAGAATAAATGCCGACGCGCAGAGAGCAGCCGCCAGAAATACCAGATATCCGGCATTCATATATTTCGCCTTGTCCCGATTCCTGCGTATCTCATGCTTTGACGCCTTGACTGCAGGTTCTTCCCGGCGTCTTTCAGGCTCCAGTTTTCTCACTGTATTTCCATAGATATATTCGCTCCGGTTTCTGCCTGTATATCCGGCGTTTCTTTTATCGTATGGTATCTGCCCGCTTCTCTTTCTACTCTGCCCCATCTTCACTCCTGCTTTCCTTGTCTGATTTTGCCTCTTTTACTGTCTTTCGAATGTCCTCAGCTTTGCACTTCTTGCGCGGCTGTTTTCCTCCAACTCCTCTGTTCCCGGAACGATTGGCCTTCTGGTGACTACGATGCCCTTTGAAACCTTTCCACATACACATACCGGAAAATCCGGCGGACATGTACAGGGAGATTCGTTTCTCTTAAATGCCGTCTTCACGATCCGATCCTCCAGGGAATGAAACGTGATGATACACAGCCTTCCCTTCGGATGAAGCATTTCGATCAAGTCATCCAGAGAATTGCCGAGAACCTCCAATTCCCTGTTGCATTCTATCCGGATCGCCTGAAAGGTCCTTTTGGACGGATGTCCCTCCCTGCACATTTTTGCCGGAACAGCCTTCCTGATGATCTCATTTAACTGAAATGTGGTTTCCACAGGCTTGTCCGCCCGGGCTCTCACAATGTGTCCCGCAATCTGTCTCGCATAACGCTCCTCTCCATAGTCCCTGAGAATCCGGTACAGATCGCTTTCCGAATATCTGTTGATAATGTCTCTTGCCGTCAGGCTCTGCCGCCGGTCCATACGCATGTCAAGGGGGCCGTCGAAGCGATAGGAAAAGCCTCTTGCGCAGCTGTCGAACTGGTAGGAGGATACGCCCAGATCCAATAGAATCCCGTCAACTTTTTCTACCCCTGCCGAGCGAAGCATCGCTCTCATATTACAATAATTATCCCTGATCAGACGAACCCGGTCTCCGAAGGAAGCCAGCTTTTGTCCTGCTGCCTCCAGGGCATCCGCGTCCTGATCGATTCCGTAGAAACGGCCGCCTGCAAGCCGGCTGCATACCTCAAAGGCATGTCCTCCTCCCCCAAGCGTACCATCTACATAGATGCCCTCCGGATTTACATGAAGTTGTTCGATGGTCTCCGCCAAAAGGACCGGACGGTGGCTGAACCCGGCTGCCGTACTTTCCATCTTCTGCACTGCCTTTCGTTTTTTAAACTGAAGCTGTCTAAATCGTCAGACCCAGTTCCATCATCCCCTTGGATATCTGATTGATATCCACCTGGGCATTGTTCTCATTCCATTTGTCGAGGCTCCATATCTCAATACGGCTCCCCATACCGGCCAGCACCACATCCTTCTCCAAACCGGCAAATTCCCGTAAATCCTGAGGCATCAGAATACGCCCCTGCTTATCTATGGTTACATACTGGGCCCCGGACAGAAAAAATCTTGCAAACGCTCTGGCCTCCGGGTTGATAAGCGGCAGCGTGGTAAGCTTTTCCTCAAAGGCTTTCCACTCTTCATTGGCATACGCAAACAGGCAGCCGTCCATCCCCTTCGAAACCACGAATTCTTCTCCCAGAACTTCCCGGTACCTGGAAGGGATGCTCAATCTGCCTTTGGGGTCAATTGTATGATTATATCTGCCCATGAACAAATGCAACCACCGCCATCCCACTTTTTGGTACTTAATGCCATATCTATCCCACTTACCCATTGATTTTAATATAAAAAGAAAGATTTGACAAGCCGAAAGTTTGTGCGAAAGACATAGAAAAAAACACCCTGCAGCAATTTTGCAAGGTGCTTTTTCTCAGAAAACGCAATATATAGTATATTGCAGATAAAACAGCTCTATATATAGGAATGAAATTTGTCGAAAATTTTTTATGTCCTCGGGGACGGCTTTCCCATCCTGACACGGACCAGGATATCCGCTCCCACTGAAAAAATGACCATCACCAGTGCCAGAACCTGTGATACCGGTATCGTGGTCCCCGGAAGGAACAGGGTATCCGTGCGGATTCCCTCAATGACAAAACGCCCCAGCCCGTAGCCGCCGAAATAGAGCAGGCAAAGTTCTCCGTTGAACTTTTTATGCTTCCTGTAAACCAGCAACAATCCGAAGATCAACAGATTCCACACGCTTTCATAGAGAAAAGTGGGATGGACATTGATATAATTGGCGCCTTCGGGAATATGCGCGGCGATATTGTCCGATATGTCCCTGGCCCGCACAGCGTCGACAGGAAGCTGCATAGAAAACAAACCATCATAATACTCTCCGAATACTTCCCGGTTCATAAAATTCCCCCAGCGTCCGATTGCCTGTCCCAGAATCAGCCCGGGCATGCAGGTATCCCCCACCAACAGGGGATTCTTCTTCTTGATCCTGCAGTAGATAAAAAGCGTGATAAAAGCCGCTATGACCCCTCCGTAGATCGCCAAGCCGCCGTTTCGCAGTCGAAATATCCCCATCAAATCATCCTTATAAAAATCCCACGCAAAGACCACATAATAAATACGCGCGCCGATAATGGAAAAAACGACCGCATAGATGGCAAAATCCCAATAATCATCCGGATTCTGCCCTGTCACCTTCGCAACATGAGCCGCCATCATGATCCCGGCCAGCACACCCATCCCGATCAGCAATCCGTAAAATGCAATGTTAAATCCGAATATACTGAATGATTTCGGTACATCCTTCAGATAAATTCCCAGATTGGGAAATGCAATATCACCAACATTCATAAAACACCTCACACATTAAAGCGGAAAAGGATCACATCGCCGTCTTTCACAACATAATCCTTTCCCTCTATCCCCACCAATCCCTTCTCACGGGCGGCGGCAAGGGAACCCAATTCCAGCAGATCCCGGTAATTAACTACCTCGGCCTTGATAAATCCTCTCTCGAAATCGGAATGAATCTTGCCTGCGGCCTGGGGCGCTTTTGTGCCGATCTTAATCGTCCAGGCACGGGTCTCATCCTCGCCGGCCGTCAAAAAGCTCATTAATCCCAGCACATGATAACTTGCCTTTACAAGCTTCTCCAGACCGGACTCCGCAAGTCCCAGATCCTCCAGAAACATGGTCTTCTCCTCGTCGTCCAGTTCGGAAATCTCCTGCTCGATCTGAGCACAGATAACAAATACTTCGCTATGTTCTCCGGCGGCAAATTCCCTCACCTCCGCCACCTTTGGATTGGAGGCTCCGTCGTCCGCAAGATCCTCTTCCGCCACATTGGCAGCATAGATCACCGGCTTATACGTCAGCAGATTGTATGTGCGGAACAAGGTAAGCTCATCCTCATCGGTAATCTCCATGGTCTTGGCCGGCGATCCGCTCTCCAGATGAGCCTTGATACGATCCAGCAGATCCAGCTCCTTCGCACAGGACTTGTCCATCCTGGCCGTCTTCGCAACCTTTGAAATCCTCCTCTCCAATACCTCCAGATCGGAAAAAATCAGCTCCAGATTAATTGTCTCAATATCCCGAAGCGGATTCACGCTGCCGTCCACATGGACTACATTTGAATCTTCAAAACATCTGACCACATGGACAATAGCATCCACTTCCCGGATGTTGCTCAGAAACTGATTGCCAAGGCCCTCTCCCTTGGAGGCGCCTTTCACCAGCCCCGCTATATCCACGAATTCGATCACTGCGGGGGTCACCTTTTTGGACTGGTACATATCCCCCAACAGCTTCAGACGCTCATCCGGCACCGTCACGATCCCGATATTGGGGTCTATGGTGCAAAAGGGATAATTTGCCGATTCCGCTCCCGCCCTGGTCAGCGAATTGAATAAGGTGCTTTTCCCTACATTCGGTAAACCGACGATTCCTAATTTCATAATTTATCTTACCTGTCCGGAAATCCTTGATTTTCAAGGGTTTCTACCTTTCTCTATAATTTAACTACACAAATCACTACACAATTTTTAAGGCACTTTCTATTTTTTCTACCTCTTTGAACTTCTCTTCCTCTGTCACATCGACATACAAATTCATTGTGATACCTACATTTGCATGACCCAAAACTACTTGCAAAGTCTTAGGGCGCATACCACCTTCAATACATCTTGTAGCCATCGTATGCCTTAATACATGCATTGAGAAACGTCTTATACCGGCTTTGTCACACAGTTTAAACAATGAAGTATCATAAGCTGAATTTTTTGTTGGTTCGCCTTTCCTGCTTAGAAATACATGTTCCCCGAACTGCATATTGATTACTTTGATTTCTTTATGTTTCTCTTTCTGCCTTTTCAAGATTGCAACCGCCTCTTCTGTCAAAGGTACGTCACGATAGCCGGATTTGCTTTTAGGTTCTCCAATTCGCCATTCGCCAACGCTGTATCTGTACTCCATGCTTCTCTGTATGTGTATGACACGCTTTTCCCAGTCAATATCAGACCACTTCAATCCTATCAACTCACCTGTACGCAATCCTGTCTGTAGAATAAAAGCGAACTGATTATAATTGCTGCTTTTCTCCGCAACTTCCAGAAATTTCTTTTGTTCGTCAATAGTTAATGCCCTGACCTTCTTAGGTTCTTTCCCAATATTATGTTTTATTCCCTTTGTCACTGGATTTTTACATATCACATCATTTTCAACTGCATCAGAGAACATACAATATAAAGTGATTCTTGTCTGATATATGGTAGATGACTTATAATTATCCTTCATCTGGTTTAGAACATTCTGACAGTGCATTGGTTTTACCTCCGACAATATCATATTGCCTATACACTTCTTTATATTATGCTCAAACCGTTCTTTATAATTTCTTATTGTATTTGCTCTTATGCTGTCACCTTTGATGTTTTCGATCCAATAATCAAACCATGCCGTTACTGTCATATCTCCAGATGCATTGATACCGCCATGTTCATCTTCAAATTTTGCATCTGCATACCACTTACGGCATTCCTGTAGTTTCGGGAAATATTTTTGAACTGCTTTACCAGTTCTCTTGCTTACAAATCGTGCTGTGTATAAACCATCCTTTCTTTGACAGATACCGACTCCAAGCTCTTTACCCTTTATGTCTTTACCCATAAAATCAACTCCTTTCTGCTGTATTCCAACAAAAAGAGTTTGATACAAGCTAATATTATAGCATATCCCCTGGCATTTGGGAATAATCAAATTGAATTTTCTACCTAAACCCTGCCTTAAATTTCCAAACTTTTTGATATGTACTGCTCAAACTCTTTCCTTTTTACCAGTTTTTTATTACCTACATATAATACAAAATCACATTGAGGCTGCTTCAATAACTCTTCAATTTTATTGATTCCTATATTTGAATAAGCTGCCGCTTCTTTAATTGTCAATGTTACTTTAAGCCAAAAAGGCATCTCTAATCCTTTTGTTCCCATATTTTATTACATCACACTCCAATTCATAGATCCCTATTCATTTTATAGAAAATGCTATAATTTTACAGCACAACAATATTCACTCTTAAAATTTTCATCTACAATAATATTAGGAAAGACACAATTAGATAACCATGCCCTTACCTCGGCTAATCAACAAGTTGCTCTACACAATATTTACTTCTCCATAATTTCCATTTTTCGATAGTGTTTCAACACTTCTTCCAGTTCGTAGGATGGGCTACTGTTTACATCTTGCGCATACTTCACATATACCACGCTACCCATTACGCAAAATACTGAAAATAAATTTTTGCCGTCTTTAATTCTTTCTTCTTTATTCAGTTGCATCACTTTACTACTTCCAAATTGTTATCTTTCTTTAATTTTCCACGTTTAGCCATTGGTTTCTCGTGAACATTTTTATTCGGTGTATCCTGGCAAAATTCTTCTATAATTGCCTTCACTACTTCTTTACTTCTCAATTCTTTTATTACAGGAAGGACATTAATCAGTTTTTCATTTTTCTATATTCTGTTTTTATATGCTTATTTTTGTCTATTTCAATTTACAATTATAGCTGAATTTTCATTGGACAAATCCAGCCATAATCGCAATTCTTATTTTCGAATAAAAGAATTCTCTTTTCTGATTGCCTATATCCTGTCATGTCGGCAGTGCCATAAAGGCACTACCTGCTAACGGAATTGATATTTCTTCAATTTGCTTCCCCCGGTTGCTTCTCCCAGGGTAGCAGCCTGAATGAATTTCACTACTCGTTTATCTTTTGGAAGCTTTTGAACGAAATCTTCATAGTCCATCACATGGTCAATTTCAATCTTCGTTTCAAAATTATTAATGGTATCCCCTTTTACACTCTTTATTTCCGGTGGAACATTCATGCCCCCAGTAAATTCAGAAATCGTACAATTCCGGAAGAAGCCCTCCGGATTTTTCACCATCTGGTAAAACTGCTCCGTAACATCCGGATTGAATACGCTGTCTCCCTTTTGCAGCGGGGTCAAAACAGAGCCATCTGGCCGTATCACTGTTCCATCAGCCTTGACGATAACCTCTTTTCGCCCTCCTTCCTGCGTCCAGGCAAGCTGATCTCGATCTACATTTAGTACACCATTCTTATATCCCTTTAGCTTCATCTGCTCAATAAGCCATTCATTTTGACTTGCGGATCCGGTATAGGTGCCGCTTCCACCAAGAGAATTGAAATATTCTTTACGGGCAGAATAGGACGAGTCAAAGTTATTGTATTTCAAACGGTCTACAATACTTGTATTGGTATTCAGCTTATTCTTATCGTATCCATCTTCCTTATCTCTGAATGGTTCGGAGCTGGACTCTGTATTATTTGAACTTCCTGAGTCAGAACCGCTGCTACCAGAGTTATCAGAACTGCCTGCATTGGATGAGATAGAAGACTTAATCTCCTTTGTGGATGCAGAAATTTGTGAAATCAAGTTCTGAAGATTTGTGTTCACAGTATTAATAGCGCTGTTTACCGTAGCAGTAGCAGATGATAGTCCTGCAATACTGGAATTTATACTATTCAGTTTGTTGGCAGCAGCTTCAGAAGCAGAGGCAACACTATTGGAAATATTGGTTCCCATTGTGCCGATGACATTCTCGACTGTGCTGTTAACTGTATAGAGTCCGTTTGTAATACTGGAACCGTAAACCGTAAGTACCTGATTAATCCCGGAGGTTGTTGTATTCCAGATAGCTGCCATACTATCAGACAGCATATAGCCTACAGACTCAGCCTTATCACATAAAGTTGTACTAATGATGGATGCATTATTATTAATCTGCGTAATCATATCAGCTATGAGTGCATCGATATTGTCAAGACGCTGGTTCAGGATGGATTCATATTCATTGTATAAGTTATCCAGCATCTTCTTCTGGTCTGAAATATACTGATCATATTGCGTTTCTTCCAGGTTTTCTTTTGCATCCTCCAATGACACGGTAAGTTTTTGGACTTTTGCCTTTGTTTCCTCTGACATATCACCTGTATAGGCGGAGAGCTGCTTTTGGATTGATGCAATCTCTGCTGTCTGTTCCTTTACCTTTTTCTGATAATTATACAAATCCTTCTGGGAATCCAGGGCATCCGTGTAAGTATCAATTAGTTCCTTCAGGGCAGATAGTTCAAGCTGGATACCTTCCTCCACCATATCAACAATTGCTTCTTTTTCGCCTTCGGCGGCAACAATCATTTCCTGTTGAAGCTCTAAAAGTTCCTGTCTGCGATTTGCCAGCTCCTGATTATGAGGATCATTTGCAAGCAGTTTGTCAATTCGAAGCATTTCCTGGGCATATTTGTCAGCCTGTTCCATATAGGTGTTGTAATTGACTCCGTGGAGCCCCATAGTAGACATGCCTTCATTAGTAAGCTGCCCTTTATCATCATAAAGTTTATCATTGCTTAGAAGATCTATCAGGAATTCTGCTTCTGATGTGACATGGGAAATCTTTTCCTGTAAGAGATCAAAAACACTCCATTCTATGTCACGGATAGAATTTCCGTATTGAATCACTGCAGTATTGGCTTCCTCTATGGAAAGCGTTACTTCATTAATCTCATTGCACATCCGATACCATTCTTCGGACTCTTTTTCTATCGCCCCTTCGGCAACTGCATCATTCAGGGAGGAAACCATTGCTTCCCGTTCTTTTTCAAGAAGTGTAAGATTTGATTTCTCCGTTTTGAGGAGTGCTTCATAGTATTTTATGCTTACAAGATAACCCTGTTCTTCAGTCTGGGTAATTGATTCGTCAATCAGGGATTTTTTGCTTTCAATTTTCTGCAAAATATCGTCAAACTGCTTCGATACATGATCAAATTTTGTTTTCTCTAATTCTGCTAATTTATTATTAAGTTCTTCAACTGCATCTGCCGCATCCAGTGCTTTCTCATACCATTCTTTATAGCTCCGAATCTGTGCCTTTAAAGAATCATTTGCTATTTCCTGAATAGAAAAGTCGCCGTTTTTTACCAGTTCTTTATAGTAATCTGACAGTCCAACGGATTCTGCTTTCTTCATATAGCCTTTATAGGCCGACTCCTGCATGCTGATTTCTTTCCTGACTTCCTTTAACTCGGATGATAGTGCTGTATTACGTTTTGTCCAGTTTCTCCATGTGGCAGATACGATATTACCAAGATTCTTGATTGTGCGCTGTATCCGTGACAATACCGTCTCTATCCAGTCAAAGGTCTCGATAGTCTCCTGAGAGGACTTCTTATCGCCTGCTGCCTCTTTTAACGCATTATTTATTTTGTCTTTGTCTTTTTGGAGTTCTTTCAGCTTATCTGCATAGCCATGTCCGCCAATACCGCCATTGGTTTCGAAAGTCGCCTGCAGGTTTTTCAATATGCCGATTTGGGTATCAATATTTGAGATAGCATCGGTATATCCCTTGATATCAACTTCAAGCTGTGATTTGAAATCGGCAAAATCTACAGTTTGGGCTTTATAGTCAGAAAGGACGGTATTAAAGTCACCGGAATGCTTCACTGCTTTGATTCCGCCTTTTGATTTGGAACCGCCTCCTCCGTAAGTACCCGCATTTCCTGCACGGTTACCACTGGATGCCGCTTTAATCGCATCGGCCAGATCCCACACCTTCTTCTGGATGTTCTCAAATGATGTCTGGGCATTTACGCTGTTAATGCTTATGGACTCTGCCATGGATACGGCTGCTGCATCCATGTTTATAGATGTATCCTGTGCAACCTCTCCGACAATCCGGTTGTATTCATCCATATTTCCAGCCATATTCGCGGCAACTGCTGCATAGGCCCGGTCTTCTTGCATTCCGGCGTCTATCAAGGCCTGTAACAGGCTGTTTGCAATGTCAAGACGGTATTGGGCGATTTCTTTTGATATCTGCCCTTCCCCTTCTCCTACCTGTTTTGCGATATTCAGCTGTGCTTCCGCATAAGATTTCTTAGCCGTAAGAACCGCTTTATCTGCTTCCAGCTTTGCGATCTGTGCATTGACAACCGATTTATCTCCGTCGAGAACACTTTTTACCACATCTGCATTCAATGTTATCTGCCCGTCCGCAGTGACTTCCGCACTTGTAAGAATCTCCGGATACATACCGGCCAGTTCTGCCGCCGCATTTGCTGACATGGTTAATCCGTCTGCCACCGCTTCCTGCACTTTTGCCAGATTTTCAAACTGGGTGGTTACTCCCCCGATTACATTTGCCGTATCTCCCCAGGTGGAACCAATACTTGTTATATATGCTTCTACACCAGTATCGCCATAGGAACTTAGACGCTGCAGGGAATCTATGAGTAATGCCACCTGTTCCCGCTCTGCGTCTGTGGTGAGGGACGTCTTTAATGCTTCCAGACTCTGAATCAGGGAAATAGGCTGTTGTTCAATCAATTCGCTTAATCCAGCTGACAGATTGCCGAATCCATCTGCTGTCAAATCTATGTAAGGGACAAGCTCCGGAAACTGCTGCATCAGGTCTATTACTTCTATTTTACTTAGGTTACCGGAATTCAGCGCATCAAGGGCAGCGCGGAGAGTGGAAATAGAGGCTTGGATATCATCAAGGGAATCTTTATAATCGTCTATATGAAACGAAACTTCAATATCGGGAATCGAACCTTGCACTTCACCCTGGATGTATTCCAATTCAACCAGTTTGTCTATCAGCTTCTGTACCTGGTCTTCTGATAATCCAAGAATCTCGATTAATGCGCCAAATGCGTCTTCGCCGGGACTTTGAACATTATCTTCAAAATTTATTGCCTTTAAATCAATATCGGACAGACCTCTGAGCTGTTCGGCATAGCGCTGTACAGAAGTATCGTTTTCAAATGCCTGGCTTATTTGATAGGCTGTCTCCGCATTCCTGTTAATTCCCTCAAAGATGCCGTCAAAGACATCCTGTGAGCCTTCAAGCTGGCCTGTCATGTTCTGTACGGATTGTTGTATACTGTCTAAATTCGTTTTTGCTTCTGCTACTCCGTCGCCGGAGGAAAGCGCTTTGTTATACTCTTCCACCGCCTGGATGGACTGCTGGTATAAGGGGCGCAGGGCATCGCTGCGTATGATTTCAGCCCTTATAAACTCGTCATATGTGGATTTATACTCTTTCAGTTCATCTGTCCATGCATTCCTTAACTGTTCCGGAATATTGTCAAGGATGCCGGATACGTTAATTCCATTCGTATTACCGTATTCCTCTAAATCCTTCGCGAATTGGCGCATTACCTCATCTGCATTCTGCACGTCCGCCTTGACGGATATGCTTACCGCCGACGTATCAGCGCCACCTTTATATGTCAGATGGAGAAATTGGCTGTACGTCTCTATGTAATCCAGCAGATCCTGCTGTTCTTTTGTTATAGGCGAACGCTTACTCCATGAAGTAACCGTCCCAAGGTCAAATGTCTTTTCTTTTTCAAGATGCTTTTTCGCCTCTTCGAACACATCCCTGTTTTCTATAACAAAGTCAGATGCTTTTTCTTTGGATAATTCAGTAAGAAGCCCCAGCTGTTCCTGATATTTGCCGTTCACAAGATCAATATTGGATGCTTCTGCCCCGTAGGAATCAACAAGGCTGTTCTGGATCTCTAGCAGCTGTTCCTTTACGGAACGGGCTTCACCTGCGGAGAGGTTGCCGCTGTCAAGGGATTCTTTCAGCTCCTGGTATTTCTTAACCTCTGCATCTAGGGCTGCTTGCTGTTCCTTATGGGCATTGGCAAGCTCTGCTGCTTTCTGGCGGGATTCTTCAAGTTTCTGGTTATATTTTGAGATGCTTGTCGTAACTATCCCGATAACCGCGCTAATTCCCATGATTGCGATACTTAGTTTATTAGCGGCTATGACAGATTTGATAGTTGCCCCAAGCCCAGACATGGCTGATTTTAAAGAGAATGTGCTGGCAGCAGCGGCACCGTTGGCGGCTGTCTGTGCTTCTGTGGATTCGACTAGCCCAAGTTGAGCCAGCCTTGCCTCTTGTTCCTCTTCTTTCAATAAGTCTAATTGTAAAATTTCTATTAACTGGCTCTTGCCTAAGTTCTTATTGGCAAGGACTTGTTTTAACTGGGCGTCGGTGAGATTGGCACATGAAGTTATTAAGGTATTCATTGCTTTAGCATAATCTCGCGTTCCTTGCGTATATGTGCCTATATCTTTAACAGCATTCAAAGCAGCGCCATAATTGCTAACTTGAACAGCACTATTTTTAAAAGCTACTGTAAGAGTCGTTATCCCTTTTAAAATTCCCAATGCCAGAAAGCCTTTTAGTGTTCCCTCTACAATCCCCCACTTATTAGCGAATTCCAGTACAGCAGTCCCCGCATTGGTTAGCCCTTTTACTGTTTCTCCACTCAGGATATTATTATAGGTTTCAGTCATTGCTATACCGAACCTCTCGGAAGCAGCTTCCGCACTGTTCAAATATATCTCATATTCGGCACGGGCTGTCCCTGCCGCATTCAATGATCTTTCCAAGAGGACATTCGCTTCAGACATATTCTGCAAAACAGCGGAAATCTGGTTACTGCGGTTTTTGCCTGCTATTAACTCAAGCAGTGAGCTGGCATCTACGTCTGACATTTTGTTATAGACTTTTGCTATATCGTTATAAATATCATAAATACTGCGGAAGGTTTCCCCGTCTGCTTCCAGAATATTAACGCCGCCATTACCGTCTATATTGGTTAAAGCCTTAATCTTTGCAGCCAAAGTAGAAGTAGATTCAATGACATCATCTGTCGTTTCGCCCATTTCTTCAAGCTCCGAAGTGCACCCACGTATCCTAAGCGCAGACGTACGGATTGCCAGCGCCACTTTATCGGAATCCTGTACGCTTCTGTTACCGGCGGCAAGTAGACTTATGAATTCGTCCACAGAGGTATTTGCGTCGCCCATCACAGAACCTACTGCCTGGATACCCTCTGCTACTTCTTTTTGTGTAATACTTGCCGTATTTCCGATTATGTCTATCTTGTCATTCAATGCTTGGGCTTTCTCTGCCAGCTGATCCATCCCATACCCGTCAATTTCCCCGTATGCCTGTAAACCGGACAGGAGGGATTTTGAGGCTGCTTCTGCCGACATATCGCCGACTTTCTCCAGCTGCACGGCGGCACCAGCCAGTACTTCGGAGTCGACAAGACTGTATCCTGCCCTGGAAAATGTCGTTACCGCATCTATATAGTCTTTTGCTGCAACTGACAGTTCCTTTGTTTTGCTTATTACCCTGTCAAGGTATCCAGAAAAACTTCCTCTGGTAATGTCAGAACTGACACGGGACAGGTCTGTAAGCGCAGAATCCAGTTCCTTCGCCTCAGCCCATGCATTGCGCAGCTGTGCCGTAAACTGGGTAATAATCCCATGTCCGCCGAAAAACTGTAATACCTTTGATAATCCATTTTTCAATGTGTCTGTCATTGTCAGGCCAGCGTTCCCTGTTACCTTTAACTCTGACCGCAGGGAACCTAACTGCGTCCTCAATGTGCTTAATTCTACTGTATTACGCGCCATCTCCGCACTATCCAATAGAGAATTATACTTTACCGACATGCCTGTATCTTTGAAAAGCCTGCTGTTCTGCTGCCCCAACAGCTTTATGTCATTTATAAGCTTTTCTTTCTTAACGGAAAAAGCAACCTCCAAAGGCTGAGAATCAATCTCTTTCTGTGCCTTTGACGTAACCTGCTGTACCGATTTGCCTATACTCCTGCTGTCAAACTTCCCGGTTAATTTTACAGTGGCGTCAGCGGATGCTAAATCCTGTTTTATCTGTGCTTTTGTCTTTGCCTTGTTAAGCTTACCTGTTAAGGGAACATCAATATCCCCCATTGACTTTATGTCTTCTTTAAGCTGCTTACGGGTCTTCGGCCTGTTTAAAGTTCCTATAAGCGGAATTTTAATGTCGTTAAGTTCATTTATATCGGATTTGATCTGCTTTTTACTCTCGTTTTTCTTTAAGCTGGCTATCAAATCCAGGAAAAAGTTGTCCTGTTCCATAGTACCTCCTTATTTTTTTGCACTCAAAAAAGACAGCCCGAAAACTGTCTCTTTCTGTATTTTTTAATATTCAATTTTACTTATTAAGCCAATTCTTCTAATAATTCCCTGAAAAACTGATCTGCCTCCTTACCTTGATCCAGGATATCTCTCCATTTTCGATTTTCGGTATTGCATTTCATATTACAGGTTAAAATCTCAAATGCCTCTTTATTTTTAAATCTCAGTCTTATAACTAACTCCGCAATCTCCGACGTGCTTGTTACCGTTTCAGAATCTGCTGCACCAACAATCGCGCCTGTAGTCCCAAACAAAATGGCACCTTTTAACGCCTTGTTTTTATTACTTATTGTCCTCGTTTGTGTACTGGATACTATCACCATTTCATAATCTATTAAGTCAGAGTAATCGATTTCATATGACTTAAAACCATGTCTGATGACAAGTATCTTTTTCTGCTTAGTATCGACATATAAGTGAGCATCAACAATTCTAAGTTCCTTATCAGAATTCATCCCTTCATATTCATACCAGCAATGATAAATCCCATCTTCCTTCTTAAATAAGCCTGTTCTTTTTGGCTCCTGGATTACTTCACATTTGAAATCATCCTTACTAAAACCTGTATAAAGGCTTGCTTCAGATAATGCTTCATCTATACTCTTTGCACGCCATTCATTTACTTCATGCAGTCTAATCATAACCAAATCCCCCAACCCTTTTATTTGATTACAATTATATCATTATCTGCCTTCTTTTGCAATAATTATTTCGAACATACTTTCTCTTCTTGCCCTCTCAAAGCAGAATGAAATTTCCCCATGATCTCTTTATAAGCCTCCTGAAAGAAATCATTCCGTTCTACCATCCTTCGGCAAAAATCCTTTTTATGAGAATCCGGCAATCCATCATACACTGTTTCCATAGTACTAACTGCATTTTCCTGTCTGTTCACATATGACTCTTTCATAGCCTCCGCGCGAAGCTGTGTAATCGCCTTCATTGCATTAATATATAAAATAGCATTAGATGCATAATCCTCTAAACATTTTGCCAAATCTTTTTGACTGGACACAATCTGATATAATTCGCCCAGCTTATAATTTGCCAGCAGCAGGCTTCGACTCTCAGCGTCAAGATTCCATATGGCACTATAGACAGAAGTCTCTGTAAGCATATTTTGTTGTTTATTTTTATTCTCCGTAAATTGTATCCTCCATATCTTTTCCAGACTCCACAAATCCGGAAATATGTTCTCATTATTCAGTTTTTCTTGTTTGATTTTATAGCCGGATATTGGCCACTTTTGATTGTTTTGATTTTAGATTAATTTATGCTGTGTTTATTTGCTACTCGTTTTCTGACAGGAACTGATCCAGCTTTTCTGCAATGTGCGGATATAGTTCCTTAAATTTCCCTGTTTTAAATTTACTAAGTATAGCAACGTTGATCCCCGTCACTTTGGCAACATATATCTGCTTGCCACGCTCCAAATACTTCCTATACCTTTCCCTTAATTCTTCCTGGTTAATAATCATAGCTACCTCCTGGTTTTATACCATACTATTTTTGATAATAAAATAAGACGTTGCTTAATTGGCAACACACCTGTTTAGACTGTCATAAAATACTTTCCTGGCACAAATCTAGCCAATTTTACATACTAAACCATATGGAGCCTGTGGACGGCACCATACGGTTTAAAAGGATACCCTGCAATGTACTACATCATTACAAGGTACATCCAATATACTGGAGATTCCCGCGCCATACAACCCCTTCTGTAGACTGCATGGCACAGGGTATGTTGTTGTGTACGCCTTAGTGGAATCGGCGCAACAGCCAATGCCTTTTGACGGTACACTGGCCGCATATGAAAGAAAATGAATTTATTTAAAACTGTAGCAGGCTACAGTAATTGGCGATGGCACAAAGGATTTTTATGCCGACATAATCCCACAATTCTGCCAGGCTCCCTTGTGCCGATAGTATGATATCCACATTTGTGAGAGAGACACTACTTAGCTTACGATCTGTTCCTGCCCCTCTTCATAGACAAACTTTGAAAATCCTTTAAAATCAAGGCTTATGGGACTTTTTTCTGGACATTTTTCAGTTTTTTTGAAACAGCTCAGGAACATCATTTTATCTTTATCATATAAAGTTACCAGCATACTGTCCCTTATTTTTTCATTTTGGGGACGAAACGCATAATCAATCAGCGCGTACATTGCATCTTTTTTAATGGTAGTTCTCCTTAACCTGTCCATGCAATTTTCAAATTCCATGATTCGGTCAGCATAATAAGAGTCTTTTGTGCTGTCCAGTGTACTGACTGCCTCCTCATATTCACTGACAATGCTTATGACCTTCTCATACTGTTTACAGTCAACTTTTGCCCTGCCTGCCTGATTCTCGAAGATAGGCCTGACGCCATATTCTGCCTCCCTGTATACCTTTGTATTCAGTTTTTTATGCTTTCTAAGGTCAATAACGCCTTCTTCCACGATTCTGTAAAGCATATCCATTGGACAGTTAAAAAAGCCTGTATTGCTTTCTTTGATTTCCAGTGTCCTTCCCTTTTTATTCTTATTATTATACTTCTGTATATCAGCATAAAATTTAGGGTACTTTGGTTTATGGTTCATACATTTAAGCTTACAAATTCTGGCAAGTTCACTGCCTGCCTCTATCTCAAAGTTCCGCTTGCTTGAGTCAATTGCTACCTGTGCCAGGACACTGCATATGATAAAAACATCTTCTAGTTCCCTGTCCTTACATCCTTCATCAAACCAATAACTTAATGCCAGTTGTGCGATATTGCTCGCCAAACCAATGTCATATTGAGAATCAGCTATTTTCTGATCCATTTTTGAATATGATTTCATGGTTTTGTCATATTCATTTGTTCCACATTTTATTTCGTTAATAATAGTCAGGCATTCGTTATATGCCTTTTTTGCAAGTTCAACAATATCCGCCTGGTTAGTAACATAAACCGAATCCGTGTCCAGATCCTGACCGTTAAGCCTGCTTTGTACGTCAGTCCCAATCCCATTTATAATAATGACATTATCACCTAAATCAGGGAAATATTTCATTATTTTTTCTGGATATACATTTTCCAAATATATTATGTTATTTGGAGAATTATGGGGGCTTCTGAACCCGGCAAGCATTTCGCCTTCCCTAAACCTGCCTGTACAGCATTGAATTCTGTCATCGAACTGACCAAAGCAGTTTTCATCAAGGCTGTCCTGTCCTGTAACAGCCATTAACATTGCAATCACGTTCCCGCATATAACCAGATTGTCTCCATGCTGAAACAGTTTTCCAAGCTTGATTCTCTGGTCTTTTAACTCATTTATTTTAGCTTTCTTTTTATTCTTAAACCATTCTGTATACCTGAATTCTTCATTCCACCTGTACAGATCAACCAAAACATTATTGATGCTATATTTTACAGAACCCGTTATACCTAGATATTTAAGGAACGCTTCATCATCTAATTTCAGTCGGTTACAATATTGTATGCTGGGGGCTGCAATCCTCCTTAAAACACTTTCATCTGTAGTAAGCAGTGTGTTATTTATCTGGAAAGAGCTTCTCTGCAATTCCTCATACTTACTGCCATGTGCAGTCTTAACAACTGCAAACATTTCTTTATTCTCTTTCATTATTTTGCTATAATATTTGAACCCGTCTTCCATTGTTCCGCTTTTACTCATTAAATCAAGAAATTTTACCCATTTTAAAGAGTTTTCTGTGATAACAACCTTTATGTCCGTCACCTTCAGCGTTCTTCCGGTCATATCTGTTACATATGCCTTATCATAATTTTCTCCATAATAATCCCTGAAATAGTCTTGCATATTTCCCCTGAACAAGCATGATTTAAAAAAATGGCTCCTGCAATATATAAAACCTTCCATCCCTTTTCCCTGGGGCCATGCATTTTCGTCAATTATCCCCATGCCGTCCCATAATATATTCGTGATTTCGGACAGCTTATCCCCTCTTTCACAATAACATTCATTTTTACAATGTTCTGTGTCTTTTTCATGGCATTGTTGCGCATTTATCCCATCCCCTGTTAAAACCTTCAGGCTTCTGTCAATATACCCCAGCTCCGGATTTCCAGCTGCAATTATCCTATGTGATGTCCCCCCATGCTTATCAGCGTTTTCCTCCTTCCTAACTTTCTTCACTTTCACGGTGACAGCGTTTTTTAAGCAAGAGCTTTTCTTATCCTCTAATACAAATATATTCTCCATAGGGATCTGAATGTAATCTATCGCGGTTGCAGTAATAAGCGGCACATAAGCAGACATTTCCACTATCCTGGTCCCTTTCACATTCGGCATCTTCTCCCACAGCCCCATTGTAAGATAATTAAATACTTTCCTGTGTAACTCCTTCCTTATAAAAAGGCAATGCCCTTCCTTCGCTTTTCCTGGAGAACGCAACAGCATTTTATAGGTTACAGACTTCTCTTTTCCTTTAATCTCTTTGCCAGTATTTGAGTCGTTTTTCCATACCACTGTCGCATCGTTTTCATAATAATAATCTCTTAACTTCTGAATTGTCATGGCGGGTTTGATATCTCCCATATCGGAATCATCCTCGTCTACTCCCCAGTCAAACTTCATCATCAAAAAGTCCAGGCTTTTTTTATATTTATTGACAGTAGCACCATGTTTACGGACATACTCCGCAAACAGGCTGTTGCTGATGACGGCACTCCCATAATCAAGAAATGACTCTCTGTACTCTTTTAATCTACTATTGCTCCCATCTTTGTTCTTAATTTTTTGCACAAATTTATAGTTATTATTAACCCTATATAGGCTTGCCGCTTGAACGCTTCTAATCTTTATTGCGCTGCTTTCCTGCTTATCCGTATTCTCAATTTTATTATTTCCCACAACAACATCCTCCATATCAAAATTCACAACATAATTAACTATTCCACCTGTATATTTCTCCATTTATAAGCAGACACACCGCTTCAGGGAAAAAACTCAACTCAAAACATAGGCTTTAACTAAGTCACTGACAATATTATTCTTCACGCCCTGGCTTTAATCTAGCCCGTTCAAAACACTCCACATTATGCTTATCACTCAAATTAGCCTGTAAAAAGAACATATATACATTTCTCTATACTGCACTCTTAATCCCCGAAATTACCCTAAAATCATTTATATACTATAGATTCAGAATGTAATATGTATTCGATTTGTCCGCTTACTGAATAAATCTTTTTTCACTCTTACTGAATATATCTGCTACACGCCATTTATATATACTAATCGTAATCGGTAGATAGTGCGTACCTCGACTGTGAGGGAAAAATATGTGACAATAGA
>OFHM01000644.1_pt1 | contig 27858 bp, 30 predicted proteins | sample 1521311 | NCBI WGS metagenome assembly OFHM01 (sample SAMEA3504083, study PRJEB24116) | mouse gut metagenome | biome: mouse gut; feature: mouse-associated habitat; material: faeces | place: Denmark | collected 2011 | reverse complement strand
CACCGTGGCGCGCATATCCGCCATAGGTATCCACAATGATTTTGCGCCCTGTCAGTCCTGCATCCCCGTGCGGCCCTCCGATCACAAACCTTCCGGTCGGATTGATAAAGAACTTCGTCTCCCCGTCCACCAGCTCCGCCGGAAGTACCGGTTCAAACACATACTTTTTAATATCCGCATGAATCTGTTCCTGTGTCACATCCTCGTCGTGCTGTGTGGAAAGCACCACCGCCTCCAGGCGGAACGGCTTTCCCGCCTCATCGTACTCGACGGATACCTGCGTCTTCCCGTCCGGTCTTAAATAGGAAAGCGTCCCGTCCCTGCGCACTTTCGCAAGCTGCAGCGCAAGTTTGTGCGCAAGGGAAACCGGGTACGGCATAAGCTCCGGCGTCTCATTTGTCGCATACCCGAACATCATTCCCTGGTCTCCGGCACCGATGGCCTCGAGCTGCTCGTCCGACAGCTGCCCGCCCCTTGCCTCAAGCGCCGTATCCACACCCATCGCAATATCCGGCGACTGCTGGTCGAGCGCTACCATCACCGCGCAGGTATTGCCGTCAAAACCTGTTTTTGCATCGTTGTAGCCGATCTCATTGACAGTTCTGCGCACAATCGCCGGAATATCCAGATGTGCTTTTGTGGTAATCTCACCTGTTACAAGCACAAAACCAGTGCAGCACGCCGTCTCACAGGCAACACGGCTCATCGCATCCTCCGCCATGCAGGCGTCCAGAATCGCATCCGATATCGCATCGCAGACTTTGTCAGGATGCCCTTCCGTCACAGATTCCGATGTGAATAGTCTCTTTTCCATTCTGATTCTCCTTTTCTCATTGTAAAATCGGACAAAAAAATTCCACCTGTGAAAACAAGTGGACATGACAACATATCAGATCATCAAATCCTCTTATTGTTCGAACTGTCCGGATATCCGTGTCATTTCTGATCCGGTATCCCGTACAGCATTTACTCGCTCAGGCTGGCACCTTCCGTGGAGGGGTTGCCGTGACTTCACAGATCCTATGTATCTCCATCACTCTGAATAAGAAAATTTTGCACAATATTGAATTTTCAAATCTACAACGCTACTATACACCGGTTTGCCGGAAGTGTCAAGCTGTCTGCGGATATTTTTCGCCTCCATTTATAACCCGCCGGCCGACAGCTGCGATCAGGTATGTCCGGGAAATATCACGAATCCCTCAGCTGCGTAACGGCACAGCTGAGGGATCCCGCTCTTCTTCCTATACCCCGGACATATCTCCCAGCTGCGCCCCGCAGCTGCTGCAGAACGCCGCGTGTTCCGGTACCCTGTGCCCACAGTTCGGACACTCGCAGGCGCCCTGAATTCTCAGCACCTCGGCCTTCATGCGCGCAATCTCCTCAAGCGCTTCCCTGATCAGGAAAAACTGCTCCGCCTCCGGCGCGTCGTCATCCTTATGTTTCTCATAGTAAGCCGCACCGATTGCAGCATATTGTCCCTGTACGTATTCCTCTTTTGCCCTTATGTCAATTCTCAGTCTGGCGATTTCCGATACATCTTTTGCCTTTTGTCCGACATCCCTGCCCGCAGACACGAGCGTTTCTCCCAGTTTGTCAAAAAATTCCATCCCGCTACCTCCCAGCGTCTGTTTTCACTTCTCCGTTTCAGTATACCCCTTAATCGCCCATCCGGCAATCATTAAGTAAATGAAAAATAAAATACGGTTACCGGACGCAGATACTTACCAGATACACGGCATACATCAGAAGCATCAGCACACCTTCTTTTTTCTCTATGGCCTGTTTTGTCCACGCGAAAATCCACACGGCCACGCTCATCCACATAAGAATCAGGATGTCCGTGACGTTTTCCCCGATAAAGGCGATCGGACTGATCGCCGAGGAAACGCCCAGAACGAACAGAATATTGAAAATATTCGATCCGATCACATTTCCCAGCGCCATTTCCAGCTGATTTTTCCGCGCCGCCACAACCGAGGTGACCAGCTCCGGCAGACTCGTACCGCATGCGACAATTGTAAGCCCTATCAGATTCTGACTCAGCCCCATCCGGGCCGCAATGGCGGACGCTCCTTCCACGACGAAATCACCGCCATACCGGATCGCAGCCGCTCCGCCGGCGATATAAACGATGCATCGCCACACGGGCAGCGTCCCGCCGGTGTCTTCAGCGTCATCCGTCTGTGCCCGCGCTCTCAGCGCAGTCTGCACCATCCGGTACAGAAAGCAGACAAACACCGCCAGAAATACCAGACCATCCGTTCTCCCCAGCTCCATCCCCGCATATCCCAGCGCCAGCAGCAGCAGAACACACAGAATGGAAAACGGAAACTCTTTTTTCATCGTCCCCTTTTCCACCCTGACCGGCGCAAACAGGGCACAGGTCCCGCAAACCACCAGCAAATTAAAAATATTTGATCCGACCGCATTGCTGACCGCCAGCGCGTTGTTGCCCGCCAGCGACGCTGTCAGGCTTACCGCACATTCCGGCAGACTCGTTCCCATCGCCACGATCGTGAGCCCGACGATCACCGGCGGCACACGCAGCCGCTTCGCCACCGCGGAGCTCCCCTCCACAAAATAATCAGCCCCCTTTATCAGGAGCAGAAATCCCGTCACCAGAAGCACCACCGGCCATAATATCCCGCTCATATCCTTATTTCCCCACTTTCCTGATTCCTGTTCCCGCCGGCACGGCTTTGCCTCTCCCTAGCCCAGCAGTTCCAGCAGTTCTTCCCGCGTAAACCTCACAGTGTCCATACCTCCGCCCTCCAGAATCTGCTCTGCCAGCTGCCACTTCCGCTCCTGGACATGAATGATTTTTTCCTCAACCGTCCCCTCCGTGACCAGCTTGTAAACCGTGACGACGTGTTTCTGTCCGATCCTGTGCGCGCGGTCAGTCGCCTGATTCTGGACGGCCACATTCCACCAGGGATCGTAATGAATCACAATATCCGCCGCTGTCAGATTCAGCCCTGTCCCGCCTGCTTTTAACGAAATACAAAACACCGGGACATCATCGCGGTTAAAGCTTTCCACCATCTGCATCCGTCTTTCCTTCCCCACCGCGCCGGTCAGCATATAAAAGGATATGCCTTCCTTTTCCAGACGCTGCGCAAGGCGCTCGAGCATCGACGTAAACTGGGAAAACAAAAGAATTTTGTGTCCGCCGCTCACCGCGTTCGAGAGCAGCTCCATACACATATCTGTTTTGGCGGAATCTCCGGCATAATCCTCAAAAAGCAGCGCCGGATCACAGCAGAGCTGCCGCAGCTTCGTCAGCTCTGCCAGTATCTGAATCCGCTCCGCGCCAAACTCTTTTTCCGTGGCCGTCTCAAGCATCTGCTTCATTCGCAGCGCATGGGCGGTATAGAGCGCAGCCTGCTCCCCCTCCATTCTCGCGAATATATGTTCCTCGAGCTTCTCGGGCAGATCTTTTAGCACATCGCCCTTTAAGCGCCGGAGAACAAACGGACGTATCATCCTCCGCAGGCGCTCCATTTTGCCGGTATCCCCGTTTGCGGTAACAGGCAGCTCGATTTCCTCACGGAACCGCTGATATGTGTACAGAAACCCGGGCATCAGGTAGTCAAAAATACTCCACAGCTCACTGAGCCTGTTCTCAATCGGCGTTCCTGTCAGAGCAAATCTGGTCTGGCTCTTTATGACCTTCACAGCCTTCGCGGCCACAGTCTGGTGGTTCTTGATATACTGCGCCTCATCTATGATCTGGTACAAAAACTCCTTCCCCTCATAGAAGGGCGCATCACGCTTGAGCAGATCATAGGAGGTAATCAGTACATCCGCCTCCTCATAATTCTCAAGCTTTCTCCGCCGTTCCTCCTGTGTCCCGCTGATCAGCGCGAAGGTAAGCTCCGGTGCAAATTTGTGTATCTCCTCACCCCAGTTAAACACCAGCGAAGCTGGAGCCACAACCAGGGATACCCCCTTCCTTCCCTCCTGCTTTGCAGACAACAGGACCGCAATCACCTGCAACGTCTTCCCCAGTCCCATATCGTCGGCAAGTATTCCGCCAAACTGAAAATTCTCCAGTGTACGCAGCCAGCGGTAACCGTTCTTCTGATAATTCCTCAGTACCCTTGCCAGGGCGGACGGAAGCTGGAAATCCGAATCATTCACGGTCTTGAAGCCTCTTACCAGATTTTTAAAATGCCTGTCCCTCTCGCTGTAGACATTTTCATTTTCTTCCAGCATCTTATCAAGATACAAGGTCCGGTACATGGGAAGCTCAATATTCCCTTTGAGGAAATCTTTCACCGACAGATGGAGCGAATTCATCATCTCGTCAAGCATCTCATAGGAATTGTCTGTAAGATCCACAAAATCTCCGCTTTTCAAACGGTGATACTTCTTCTTGCTGCGGTAACTGTTCAGAATATCCAAGAGTTCCTCCGCCGGAAGATCTTCCGTCGCAATATCCAGATTCAGAAGTCCGCTCTTGATCGATACTCCCACGGACATTTTCATCTTCTTCGTTACCTTAAGGTTTGAAAAACGCTTGGTACACTGAACCTCCCCCAGGCCGAACAATGCGTCTAACCCCTTCGCCAGCACCTGGTACATGCATTCCTCATCTTTTCCGCAGTGAAGCTCCTGCTTCTCCCTATCCAACTGAGGGAACCACTGCCTTGCCAGGAAGAGGATCTCCCGTTCCCTGTGTTCTTCCCGCACGATATTCCCGTTCCACTTAACCCCTTCGCTCTCAGGTTTAATAAGCGGAAATTCTGTATCTCCGTAACGCACGCCCGGTTTGCAGGCAATATTATGATCCTCTGCATCCAGATAGAATATGAATTCCGCTTCCGGCGGCAGATACTCTTCGATCTCTTCCTCATTTTCTTCCGTGATATCTACAATATCCCGAATCTGCGGCAGTACGGAATAATAGAACTCACCCAGGTTATTTCTCCCGATCTGAAATGACAGGCTTCCGCCGTCACACTGCTCTGTCAACGGCCGGATACGCTGCAGGAAGCCTTCCTCCATCCTGTATAAGCCGTCTCCCTCAATATAATAAGCCGTCTTCACTCCGTAAAACATATCAGGAAATTCACACTCCACATTGATTCCGTGAAATGTCTTGCTTTTACCTAACAGATTCTTATTAATCGACATAAAAACCCTGGGATTCCTCTCCCGGCAGGTCAGTTCACAGCGCTCCCGGCTGTCCGCATCCCGATTCTCATAGGCTACCGGTTCCCCCGACGCGATCTCATAGAATTGATCCAGACGCCATCCAAAGAGATGCATTTCATTCTTCCTGGCAGCCGACCTCCTGAAATACGGCCCGGATTCCATCAGACGATTTTCAAACTCTCCTTCTTCCAGCACAAGATTTCTTATAAAGGCAATCCACCGTCTCCCCTGCTCAGTAAAATTCTCCAGCCGGTGATTAAGCTCCAGGCTGGTACCATAGCTCCCCATCGCGGAATTTCTTACATCTTCATCTAATTTAAACAGATCTTTCACGAGCAGCATCTTCTTCTGCCCGATCTTAAACGAAACCATCAGCTTGCCGTCTTTTTGAACCAGGCGCGGTACAAGCCGAATACTCTCATCATCCCCCATAACCCCTGAGATCGTCTGGTTGGCGTGATCCTTCTGGAATAAGAAGAGAATCTCGCTCCCCCATATGTCCGTCGCATCTCCAAGGCGGTTCTGTTCCAAATATGCCGCCAACATCTGCAGCGCTGCAGCCACATGCTCACAATTATCCATCTGCGTATAATATCTGTAAAAATTCCCTCCAAACATGCTGCAGCTGCATTCTGCAGATATTGCCTGATCCCTGGAAAAAATAATATGAACCTTGAATCTCTTACCCGCCCCCTTCTCCCTGTCCTTAACTTCGCATTCTATAACTCCCATCGTCTCCTCATAACCGTTGATATAGCCGGTATCTATGCTCTTAAGCACAACTTGCTTCTGTGCCAGAAGCTCTTTCCCCCTTTTCACTGCATCCATTTTAAGATGCAGCGATTCCCTGATCTTCACGATATCAAAATATGTATATTGTTCCATGGTTCTCCTGCTCTTTTGCGTGTTGCCGCATAAATCAGGCTCATTCAGCCCTGATTACAGCTTATGTTTTCTTTAATCATATCACATTTACCGCACAAAGTGCAAAAAAGAGCAGAAAATGCTGAATTTTTCCGCTCTTTTTATGATTATGCAAATTTTGCTTTCAACTCTTCCAGCGCTTTCACAACCGTTGACCTCGGACAAGCCAGATTGAACCTCGCAAATCCGTCTCCCTGCTTCCCGAAGAAGTTCCCGTCATTTGACGCGATATGGCATTCCTCCAGCAGATAATCGTGAAGCTTCTCCGAAGGCACCCCTGTCTTACGGAAATCCACCCACACCAGATAGGTCCCTTCCGGCTTGCACACAGTCAGAGAAGGGATCTCACGCTGCACATAGTCGGTAAAATACTTAAGATTCCCGTTAATATACCGGTTCAGCTCTGCCAGCCATTCTTCCGAGTCATTATAAGCCGCCGTAAGGGCCGCTTCTGCAAATGCGTTATTCTCGGCTGCGTGCGATAATTCCAAGACAGACTTATATCTCTCCCGCAAGGCTTCATTGAAGATAAAGCAATTGGCCACATGGATGCTTGCCAGGTTGAACGCTTTGGACGGGGATGTGCAGACAATACACCTCTCCCTGATATCCTCGGACAGTGTGGAGATGAATGTATGCTCCTGTCCTTCCGAGATCAATTCACTGTGGATATCGTCTGAGATTATGTACAGATCATGTTGTATGCAAATATCTGCAAATGCCTGTAATTCTTCCCTTCTCCATACACGCCCCGACGGATTGTGCGGATTGCAGAAGATCACGGCCTTCGTCTTCCCCGTGATCCGGCTCTCAAAATCATCCAAGTCCATGGTATAATAACCGCCATCATTTTTCATCGGGCTTTCTACCAGAACGCGGTCATTATCATTTACGACCTTAAAGAACGGACCGTATACCGGCGTCATAATGATAATCTCGTCACCTGCTTCTGAGACCGCCTGCACTGCGAAGGACAATCCCATCACAACATTAGGCACATAGCAGATTTCCTCTTTCTTTAACTCCAATCCGTGTCTTCTCTTCATCCAGTTTATGATCGATTCATAATACCGATCCGACAAAAACTGATATCCGAAGGCTCCCTGTCCCGCTATTCTCTGCAGACTCTCCGTGATTGCCGGGGCAACTTCAAAATCCATATCGGCAATCCACATCGGCGTCACATCTGGTGTGACAAAGGGCACATCCCATTTCACACAATTCGTTCCTCTTCGCTCAATACCTTCATCAAAATGATACATCTCTAACCTCCAACATGATGTTTATTCTGCCCGGAATCTTATTCCCCGATCATCATCTTAATGATCTCTTCATTGGTCTCCCTCATTCCTTCCTTGCCGAGACGTCCGACATTCGTGATGGTAGCTTCCACGCCATCTGTCACGATCCCGTCTCCTGCGTAGAACTGCTGCCCTCTCATATACATATTGTAGCCCAGGATACCTGCGTCTACAGAAGCCGCGATCTTGGCTGCACAGGACGCCTTCGCCCCGTCGCACACCATACCGGACACGATCGCCAGCGCATTGACTACCGTATGTACCACTTCCTCGTATCCTCCGCCGCAATCAGATCCACTTCTTTTAAGGTTTTAATTGCACGGAAAGTCATATCATCTAAATTTCCAATTGGGGTTGGAACCAAATATAAACTTCCTGATTGGTGATCATTAAAACTACTAATTTGCTGCATACTATCTCCTATTTTGTCATTCCTTGTTCGTGTCCAAATATTGCATCTAAACAAAAAGTACAAGATTCATTAGGCTCAAGACGCTTACCATAGTACTCACTACAAACATGGAATCCCTGTTGGTAAAGTTCTTTTAAATTTTGCCGTGATCCAGATAATTGATTTTCACTATGGTGTGGCTGCTTTTCTTTAATCATCTGACGCAAATGCTTGTTTTCAATTGAAAGTTCCACATTTTCCTCAGAAATAGCAATAATTTTTGCCTGCAACTGCTCCATTTTCTTAACCAAATCCTGAGTCTGGTTCATCACCTGCGCAAATTGTTCATAAAGATTATCTGAACTATATTCTTCACTCATCTTTTCGCCCCTAACTAATGCTTAAAACCTGCACAAGCCGAATCGTCAATTGTTCAACAATATTTTGAAAACTAATATTTTGTTCTAACATATGACGAGTTTCCAACGTTAACTGACTAGCTGCTAACAATTGTTGAGGAGAGTATTTTCTAACTACTTCTCCCATTTCTCCTAAAATATTATTAAAGTGAAGACGGTTGGCTGCTGTAATTCCCGAATTTACCATTAGCGTATCACGCAAGATTAAGGTAATTAAGTCCAGAACTACTTGTTGTTTATCCCGGTCGGTAGCTACTTTTTGCAGAATTGTCTGAACATCAACAAAACCTAACATCCCATTTCGCGTCGTATCTTGATACCACTGAATGACTCCTTTGATCGCACTCTCAAACCAATTATCTTCTTGCCATTGTTCAATCATTGCGACGGAATCTGTAATCCCAACAGCAATTTGTTGTTGAGATTGTGGAATATTATGTTCAGTTAAAACCGTTAACAATGCATCTCGTTTTAATGGTGGTAGTTCAATCACCTGTGTTCGTGATCGAATCGTTGGTAAGACAGCACTTTTATTAGTCGTTAGCATAAAGATATAAACGCCAGCTCCTGGTTCTTCAATAAACTTAAGAAGACTATTTGCTGCACCGTTTGTCATTTTATCAGCATCTTTAATAATAAAAATTTTCTTATTGCCTTCTACCGCACTCTTAGAAAACTCTGCTTTTAAGCGGCGAATCTCATCAACCTTTATTTGGCGACCTTCTGGAGCAGCATAGACAATGTCAGGATGGTTTCCAGATAAAATTCGCTGACACTCGGCACAGGTTAAGTCTGGTTCATTGTCCTGGGGATGAAGACAAAATAACCGTAATGATAACCATTGGGCAATTGACATTTTTCCTGAACCACCTGGCCCAACAAACAGATAAGCATGAGCAAGCTCATTATTTGATAATATTTTTTGAAAACGAGTAATTATTGCTGGTTGTAATTTTTCTGCACGTGTTTGTCCCTGTTCAGCCAACCATCTTCACCTACTTAAAATTTAATGAAGTCTTCTACTGGTAAGACAAAGACAGTTGCCCCACCAATCTTTACGTTGACAGGAAATGCCGAACCGCCTTCAACATCCATATGCATTTGCGATGTAATGTATTGTTCACGTGACTCAGCATTCTTTTTAATTACTGATAATACTTCTTGAACACGGTCGTCCTCAATCCCAATTAAAAATGTTGCATTTCCTTCACGAAGAAAGCCACCAGTTGTTGATAATTGAGTAACGTGAATATCAGCTTTATTAAATGCTTTTCGTAAACGATTGCTATCTTTTGATTGAACAATTGCAATAATCATTTTCATTATTAATCACCCTTTTTTATTAAAACAAATCTGAAAACCGGTCATGAATTGTTGCTTTTACGTCCTCAATCACTTTTTCCAATGGCTGGCTTGCATCAATCAACTTTATTCGTTCTGGATAATTCTGGTAGAGTTTTAAATAAGATTGACGAACAGTTCGATGAAATTCAAGCTTTTCTTCATCTAATCGATTAACTTGATTGGAACGATGCTCAGCAATCCGTTTTAAGCCAATTTCCGATTCAATATCAAGATAAATTGTCAACGCCGGCATTAGCCCATCAATCGCAAACTGATTAATTTGCCAAATTTCTTTTTCTCCAAGGCCACGACCAGCTCCCTGATAAGCAATGGAACTATCTACAAATCGATCACACAGAATAACTTTCCCTGCTTTCAGCCCTGGAATTATTTCTGAAACAATGTGTTGCCGACGAGCAGCAGCAAAAAGCAATGCTTCTGTCCGCCCATCCATATCGGTATTTTGACCATCAAACAGTACCTGGCGAATTTGCTCAGAGATCTTATTACCACCCGGTTCACGAGTATACATAACTTTTTCTGTGCCAAGCTGATCTTCCAATTCCCGTTGGATCTGTTGGATTACACTTGTCTTACCCGCGCCATCCGGTCCTTCAAATGATATAAATTTACCGTCCATTTCTCTCTCCTAGCGATCAATTACTCCATCATTTAATTTCCCGTGAACTTTAAATTTACGAGCAATTTTATATAGGTATAAAAATTTCTGCTCTTGAATTCGGGAACGATAATGAAGTTCACTATTAACGTTTGCTTCATATACTGCCCGTTCAGTTTCACGTGCATGATCCCAACTAGCCTTCGTAGAGTATACCGCTTCTAGCAGACGTTGGTTTCGTTCACGTTCTACCTCTTTAGTCGGCCGCTTAAAAAACATTTTCTTACATCTCCGTTCGCCCTTGCACTGCTTTGAATAATGTCATCTCATCAGCATAGTCAATATCAGCGCCAACTGATAATCCATGCGCCAACCGAGTAACTTTAATTCCCGCAGGCTTAATTAGCTTGGCGAGGTAACCGGCCGTCAACTCACCATCAGATGAGGCATTCGTTGCAATAATAATTTCCTTTACTTCATCATCTTTCTTTAGTCGTTTAAGTAAACTTGTAATATTAATATCTTCTGGGCCTGTTCCTGCAACTGGAGAAATAACTCCATGAAGGACATGGTATAAGCCATGGTATTCATGCATCCGTTCCATTGCCATAACGTCTTGTGACTGCTCAACAACTAGAATTTGCGAATGATCACGGGTCTTATCGCGACAAATTGGACAAGGGTCGTCTTCAGTAATATTGCCACAAATACTACAATTATGAAGGTCCCTTTTAGCAGACAGAAGGGATTTTGCAAAGTTTGTTACATCGTCTTCTTGCATACTTAAAGTATAGAATGCCAGGCGAGTTGCAGTCTTTTGCCCGATTCCTGGCAACTTAGTATAGCTTTCAATTAATTTTGCTAATGGTTCTGGATATTGGATCACTTTTTACAACCCCATACCTTGTGTATATTTACCAAGCTTTTGTTGAGTAGCATCATTAACTTGCTTCATTCCGTCTTTCACAGCAGCAATTACCAAGTCCTGAAGCATATCAATATCATCTGGATCAACTGCTTCTGGCTTAATCTTTAAGTCAATTAATTGATTATCCCCGCTAAACGTAGCAGTTACCATATCATCTGGTGCTTTTCCAACAAATTCCTGTTTAGCAAGTTCTTCATGTTCAGCCATCATTTTCTTTTGCATTGCCTTAGCTTGCTTCATCATTTGTTGCATATTCATTCCACGCATCATAATATCATCCATCCTTTTTCTTAATTATCTTCTACTTTAACAATATCACTACCAAATAGCTTTTGTGCTGTTGCTACTTGGTTATCTTCTTGAGGTGACTTTTCTTCAGTTAGTGCCTCATCTTCTAGGGGAAGCGGTGGTTCCTCCATCGGTGCTGGTGTGGCCGCAGGAGTTTGTCCGCTTTCTTCAGTAGTTTGTGGCTTTTTAGTAGGCTGCGACTTTTGCTGATTCTTACCAAAACCATGATCTTTAATAAAGTCTTGCCGAATTTTTGGCCACTTATCCTTAGGTACAAAAACAACTTGCCGTTCATTCCCAGTTAAACGTTGCAAAGCACTTTCCATATTCTCTAACAACGTTGTATCATCAGCGGCTTGCTGGAATAAGAACGGATAATCAAAAGCAACAATTATTCCCACGGCACTAGCGGCAACCGGTTGTGAAACGTGAAGTAAGGACCGTTGCGGCACCGACAATAGGTTCAACATATCTCCCCATAACTCACGAACATTTATTAAATCTTGACGAGTCGCATTTTCTAATACTGGGTAAATCTTATTGAGATTAACCTGCACTTTCTTTTGTTGTACTCGCGGTTGCTCATTCTGCTGACGAGGTGATGGTCGACTAGCCTTTACCGGCGCATTCTGCAACTGTTTTACTGTTTGTTGCAATTGCTGTATCTCTTGTTGTAATTTTTCAATCGTCTTAATAGCTTCAGTATTTGTATCCGCAGAAACTGCTGGTGCCGATTGAATATTCTTTTGTGGTTCGATTTGTGCAAGTTTTATTGTAAGAACTTCCAAATACACATCCGGATGGGTCGTAAAACGCATCTCTTCTTGAATACTATTTAGTTCATCGATCATTTGGTATAAGGTCGCTGAAGAAGCAAGTTGGACTATTTCTTCAAAGTCTTCCTGCTTTAGACCTGTACTTTCAACACTAATCAAGCTTGGTGATTCTTGGTACAACAGAATATCACGAATAAAGGAAATCAAGTCCTCAATGAACCGCTGACCGTCTTTTCCTTCATCTAAAATATCCTTCATAGTATCAAGAGCAGTTGCCCCTTCATGCTTACTAATTTCCAAAAAGTACTTCTTTAATAACTGTTTAGTAACACTTCCTGTAACTAGTAAAGCATCATCCAACTTTACCTCATTATCACTGAAAGAAAGCACCTGGTCAAGAATACTCAACGCATCCCGCATTCCTCCTTCAGCGGCATTCGCAATTACCCATAATGCTTTTTCATCATAAGTAACTTCCTTTTGATCAAGGATATATTTCATTCGATTAAATGCATCTTCTGCTGAAATTCGTCGAAAATCAAATCGTTGAACTCGCGAAATAATTGTTAAAGGAATTTTATGGGGTTCCGTAGTTGCAAGAATAAAAATCACATTGGCTGGTGGTTCTTCAAGCGTTTTTAGCAATGCATTAAAAGCCCCTGTTGAAAGCATGTGAACTTCATCAATTATATAAACCTTGTAATCCGCTTGGGTAGGGGCATATTTTGCCTTATCCCGAATATCACGAATCTCTTCAACCCCATTATTAGAAGCCGCATCGATTTCAATTACATCATTTAATTGCCCGTTCGTAATTGCTTTACAAATCTCACACTCATTGCACGGTTCGCCATCCTTGGAGTGATGACAATTAACCGCTTTAGCAAAAATCTTCGCTGCTGAGGTTTTACCAGTACCACGTGGACCAGCGAACAAGTATGCATGGCTTATCTGGTGAGTGATAATGGCGTTTTTTAGGGTTCTTGTAACAATCTGTTGACCGACAAGATCATCGAATCGCTGTGGTCGCCAGACACGATATAATGCCTGATAACTCATCGCCAGACTCCCTTTCTGAATTTAAAATACTATAAAATATTATACAAGGAATTAAGCATATAAAGTAGTTAAAATACATTTTAATTAAAATTTCAAAATAAAAAAGACCCGCAACAAATTATTACGAGTCCGCTTAATTATCAATAAAACTTAGAGCACAAGGCATATCATACTTAGTGCTGCTTCCTTCCAGACCTGACACGGTTCGTAAGCATGCCCTTGCTCTAAGGCCTTACGGCAAATAGTATAATACACTATTTTTCTTTAAATTACTAGAGGTTAGTCTTATTTTTTCTTCGAGCCTCTTTCCGACGACGGCGAATTTCACGGAAAAAGTTTTTTAACATTTGGCTACACTCATCCCCTAAAATACCAGAATGAACATTAACTTGATGATTTAAACGTGAATCACTTAATAAATGATATAAGCTATCAACTGCCCCTGCTTTCGGATCAGCGGCACCATAATAAACATTTTTTATCCGTGCATTGATAATGGCACCGCTACACATGATGCACGGTTCTAACGTAACATACAAGTCGCAATCTTCTAAGCGCCAACTCCCTAAATTCGTGCAAGCTTCCATAATTGCAAGCATTTCTGCGTGATAGGTAACATCTTGAAACTTTTCACGCATATTATGACCACGTCCAATTACCTGTCCATCGTGGACAACAATCGCACCAATTGGTACTTCATCTAAAATTCTGGCTTGTTTTGCTTCTGCAATCGCCATCTTCATAAACTTTTGTTGTTCAGATAATGATGAATTGTTTTTTTTCATTCTTTTTCTCCAAGTACTTAAAATTACCCTGCTTTTAAGTGTATAATAATAGACTGGTTTTTCAAATTAATTTTATTCATCACCTGCTTAGGCATTTTATCAAAAAAAGTTTCACAGATGTCAATCGCCAGTTCAAGTACTATATATTGTGTTTCACTATTTCACAAGCACGAAATATAGTGCTTTTTTAATTGATTTTTTCTGATTCACCGTTATACTAGAAAACATCGACTAATCGTTTAGGAGGCCTCGTGAAGATGGTAACTGTATTTTCAAAAAATAATTGTATCCAATGCAAGATGACAAAACGTTTCCTTGAACAGCACAAAATTTCATTTATTGAACACAACATCGATGAACAACCAGAATACATATCGCAACTTAAGTCGGAGGGTTTTATGGCGACTCCAGTTGTAAAGCTTCCTAACGGTCAAGCTTTTTCTGGCTTTCGTCCTGATCAATTAAACCAACTTGCCTAAGTTTAAATAAACTAATATTTTGCCAGGCATCAATTCGCTATTGGTGTACTGGCTTCTTTATTGACATAATCAAATTAATTCAGAAAGTGAGTTATTAATATGGCGTTATCTGATATCGATATGACCAAAGTTAAATATTACGATTATAACAACGAAGTAAATATCCCTAAAAACGGACAAATTCAACTAGATAAAGATAAATTGGCCTTAGAAGACTTTATCAAAAATAATGTTGAGCCAAATACCAAAAGATTTTCTTCATTAAAAGAGCGTTTTCAATGGTTAGAAGAAAATGATTATATTGAAGAAACTTTTATGAATAAATATAGTGAAGCGTTCATTGAAAAGCTTTACGATTATTTAAAAGCACAAAACTTCCACTTCCATTCTTTTATGGCTGCTTACAAGTTCTATGCCCAATATGCCTTACGGACAAATGATAAAGAGTACTACCTTGAAAACTATATTGATCGGGTCGCAATGAATGCTCTTTACCTCGCTAATGGTGATGAAGAGTTAGCAATGCAGCTCGCTGATGAAATCATTCATCAACGTTACCAACCCGCAACGCCAACCTTCCTTAACGTTGGGCGTAAACGCCGGGGAGAATTCGTCAGCTGCTTTGCGATTCAAACAACGGACGACATGAATACCATTGGTCGAACAATCAATTCTGCCCTCCAACTTTCTAAAATTGGTGGTGGTGTTGGAATCAATTTAAGCAACCTTCGTGAAGCTGGTGCCCCAATCAAGAAAATACAAGGTGCTGCTAGTGGAGTTGTTCCCGTAATGAAGCTGTTAGAAGATAGTTTTTCCTATTCCAATCAACTTGGACAGCGGCAGGGAGCTGGAGTCGTTTACCTTAGCGTCTTCCATCCTGATATTATTGAATTCTTAGGAGCAAAAAAGGAAAACGCTGATGAAAAGATTCGCTTAAAGACCCTTTCTCTCGGAATTACGGTGCCTGATAAGTTCTATGAATTGGTAGAACAGAATGCTGATATGTACTTGTTTAGTCCCTACGATGTTGAACGAGTATATGGGACGCCATTCTCCTATGTCGATATCACAAAAGAATATGATAACTTAGTGGCAAACGATGATATTCGCAAGAAGAAAGTTAATGCCCGTGACTTAGAAGATGAAATCAGCAAACTCCAACAAGAATCAGGCTATCCTTACATTATCAACATTGATACAGAAAACCGGGATAATCCGATTAATGGAAAAATCGTGATGAGTAATTTATGTTCAGAGATTGCTCAAGTACAGGTACCAGCGCGAGTAAATGACGATCAATCGTATTCAGAAATGGGAATTGATATCAGTTGCAACCTTGGTTCAACCAACATTGCTAACATGATGGAAAGCCCTGACTTCGGTAAATCAATTAAGGCAATGATGCGGGGACTAACCCGAATCAGTGACGTAGAAGACCTAGATGTCGTCCCAACTATTCAAAATGGAAATCGGCTTGCCCATTCAGTTGGCTTGGGTGCCATGGGATTACATAGCTACCTCGCTAAGCACCATATTCAATACGGAAGTCCAGTTGCAATTGAATTTACAGGCGTGTACTTTATGCTCTTAAACTATTGGTCATTGGTAGCATCAAATGAAATTGCCAAAGAGCGACAAGAAACTTTCCATGATTTTGAGAATAGTAAATATGCGGATGGTTCCTACTTTGACAAATATGTCACTAAGGATTGGGGTCCACAATCAGATGTTGTTAAAGGTCTTTTTGAAGGTATTTTCATCCCTGGAATTGAAGATTGGAAGAATTTGAAAGAAAAGGTAATGAAAGATGGTCTTTATAACCAATATCGTCTTGCTGTAGCGCCAAACGGTTCAACTTCCTACATTAATGACTCAACTGCTAGTTTGCATCCCATCATTAATCGTGTTGAAGAACGGCAGGAAAAGATGATCGGTAAAATCTATTATCCTGCCCCATACCTTTCAAATGACACAATGCCTTACTATCGTTCTGCTTATGATATGGATATGCGAAAGGTCATTGACACATACGCCGCTGCACAACAGCACATTGATCAATCGCTTTCGATGACCCTCTTTATGCGGTCAACGATCCCAGCAGGCCTTTACGAATGGAAGAATGGACGAACAGATAAAATGACGACCCGTGATCTAAATATCTTACGGCACTATGCCTACAAACGCGGTATTAAGTCAATCTACTATATCCGAACATTTACTGACGATAGCGCTGAAATTGGAGCAAACCAATGTGAAAGCTGCGTTATCTAAGCCTAATCAGAATTTGATTTAAACGTTGGGCACTGGTAAACTTGATACTATGTATACAAACGGCTTTTGGTATCTCGACTTACTTAAAAGCAACGTATTTGGAGGAGCTCAATCAATGAAACTGGAAGAATTTAAACCTGTAAATCAATATAAAGCAATCAATTGGAATGAAGTTTCCGACATGATCGATAAAGCTACCTGGGAAAAGCTAACAGAACAGTTCTGGCTTGATACGCGGATCCCAGTTGCCAATGATATGGATGATTGGCGTGAATTAGATGACGATCATCAATGGACTGTCGGACATGTTTTTGGTGGTTTAACCCTTCTTGATACTGTTCAATCAGAAGCAGGATTAACTGCCCTTAAAGAAGATGTTAAAACTCCTCATGAAACAGCAGTTCTTAATAACATCCAATTTATGGAATCAGTTCATGCTAAGAGTTACTCAACTATTTTCTCTACCCTTAATACTCCAGACCAAATTAAAGAAATTTTTGAATGGTCTGATACAGAAGAATACTTGCAAAACAAGGCTGTTAAAATTGCAAATATGTACCTTGATCCAAGTCAAGACCCGCTAAAAAAGAAAGTAGCCAATGTTTTTCTTGAAACTTTCTTATTCTACTCTGGTTTCTACACTCCCCTTTATTATCTTGGTCACAACAAATTAAACAACGTGGCTGAAATCATTAAACTAATTTTACGGGACGAATCAGTTCACGGGACATACATTGGATACAAGTTCCAAGTCGGCTTACGTGATCGGACAGAAAAGCAGCAACAAGATATGAAAGATTGGATGTATAATTTCCTTTACGAACTATATGATAATGAAGAAAAATATACTCATCTTCTTTATGATCAAGTTGGTTGGACAGATGATGTCTTAACCTTCATCCGTTACAACGCTAATAAGGCATTAATGAACCTTGGTCAAGATCCGCTCTTCCCTGATACCGCTTCTGATGTTAACCCAGTTGTTATGAACGGAATTTCTACTTCTACTTCTAACCACGATTTTTTTAGCCAAGTCGGCAACGGATATCGCATGGGTGCTGTTGAGGCAATGAATGATAGCGATTATGACGTTAAAGACCCAAACGCGGGAAAAGATATTAATGCCTGCGATTAATAAAAAAGCTACCATTTCTGAATGGTGGCTTTTTTATTATTCCCAATAATAATCTGTTAATGATTAGTTAACTTAATAACTAGCCGAGTTAAATTAATATATTCGCTTTTATATTCCATTTGTGAAATAGACTTCAATTAATAACAGTATGCAAATCTATCATCTCTTAATCTCAAAAATAATACCAATGTTTTTTGCTGCTATAAAAGTATTATAAAGACAATATTGTAAGCGAATTCATACAAAACAACCATTGTTTAAATGTTCACAAAGGTATTTACAAAGCAAAAAAATGTAGTAACATTATACATGTTCAAAGGTTAACAAAGAAAAGAATTGAAAAAGGAGATTTCAATTATGCCTGCTAACAACAAGAAACAAGTTGAAAAGAAAGAATTAACTGCTGAAGAAAAAAAGCAAAACGCTCAAAAGCTAGTTGACGATTTAATGACTAAGAGTCAAGCTGCTTTTGAAAAGTTACGTTACTATTCACAAGAACAAGTTGACAAGATTTGTCAGGCAATGGCTCTCGCTGCCGAAGAACACCACATGGACTTAGCTGTTGATGCTGCTAACGAAACTGGTCGTGGGGTTGCTGAAGATAAGGCTATCAAGAACATCTACGCAAGTGAATACATTTGGAACAACATCCGTCACGATAAGACTGTTGGTATTATCGAAGACAATGATGAAGACCAAACTATCAAAATTGCTGATCCACTTGGTGTCATTGCCGGAATTGTTCCTGTTACTAACCCAACTTCTACTACTATCTTCAAGTCAATCATCAGTGCAAAGACACGGAATACAATCATCTTCTCATTCCACCGTCAAGCAATGAAGTCATCTATCAAGACTGCAAAGATTCTCCAAGAAGCTGCTGAAAAAGCCGGTGCGCCAAAGAACATGATTCAATGGCTCCCTGAAAGTACCCGCGAAAACACTACCGCATTACTCCAACACCCTAATACTGCTACTATTTTAGCAACCGGTGGTCCTTCATTAGTTAAGGCTGCCTACAGTTCTGGTAACCCTGCTCTTGGTGTTGGTCCTGGTAACGGTCCTGCTTACATCGAAAAAACTGCCAACATCGAACGTTCTGTTTACGACATCGTTCTTTCTAAGACATTCGATAACGGTATGATTTGTGCCACTGAAAACTCAGTTGTTGTTGATGAAGAAATCTACGACAAGGTTAAAGAAGAATTCCAAAAGTGGAACTGTTACTTCTTGAAGCCAAACGAAATTGATAAATTTACTGATGGCTTTATTGACCCAGATCGTCACCAAGTTCGTGGTCCAATCGCTGGTCGTTCAGCTAATGCTATTGCTGACATGTGTGGTATTAAAGTACCTGACAACACTAAGGTTATCATTGCTGAATACGAAGGTGTTGGTGACAAGTACCCACTTTCAGCTGAAAAGCTTTCACCAGTATTAACAATGTACAAGGCAACCTCTCACGAAAATGCCTTTGATATCTGTGCTCAATTATTACACTACGGTGGTGAAGGTCACACTGCTGCTATTCACACCCTTGATGATGATTTAGCTACTAAGTACGGTCTTGAAATGCGTGCTTCACGGATCATTGTTAACTCCCCATCTGGTATTGGTGGTATTGGTAACATCTACAACAACATGACTCCATCCCTTACTTTAGGTACTGGTTCATACGGTAGTAACTCAATTTCTCACAACGTTACTGATTGGGACCTCTTAAACATCAAAACAATTGCAAAGCGGCGTGAAAACCGTCAATGGGTTAAGATTCCCCCAAAAGTATACTTTCAACGCAACTCACTAAAAGAATTGCAAGATATTCCAAACATTAACCGGGCATTCATCGTTACTGGTCCTGGAATGAGCAAGCGTGGTTACGTTCAACGTGTTATCGATCAATTGCGTCAACGCCAAAACAACACTGCTTTCTTAGTATTTGATGACGTTGAAGAAGATCCATCAACAAACACTGTTGAAAAAGGTGTTGCCATGATGAATGACTTCAAACCTGATACAATTATTGCTCTTGGTGGTGGTTCACCAATGGATGCTGCTAAGGCTATGTGGATGTTCTATGAGCACCCAGAAACTTCATGGTATGGGGTTATGCAAAAGTACCTTGATATTCGGAAGCGTGCTTACCAAATCAAGAAGCCTACTAAGTCTCAACTTATTGGTATCCCTACTACATCAGGTACTGGTTCAGAAGTTACTCCATTTGCGGTTATTACCGATTCAAAAACTCATGTTAAGTACCCACTTGCTGACTACGCCTTAACACCAAACATTGCAATCGTTGACTCACAATTCGTTGAAACTGTTCCAGCAAAAACTACTGCTTGGACTGGACTAGATGTTTTATGTCACGCTACTGAATCATATGTTTCTGTTATGGCAACTGACTACACTCGTGGTTGGTCACTACAAACCATCAAGGGTGTTATGGAAAACCTTCCTAAGTCAGTTCAAGGTGATAAGTTAGCTCGTCGTAAGATGCACGACTTCTCAACAATGGCCGGGATGGCATTTGGTCAAGCCTTCTTAGGAATTAACCACTCCCTTGCCCACAAGATGGGTGGAGCATTCGGTCTTCCTCACGGTTTGCTTATCGCTATTGCAATGCCACAAGTAATTCGCTTTAACGCAAAACGTCCACAAAAGCTTGCTCTCTGGCCTCACTATGAGACTTACCATGCAACTAAGGACTACGCTGACATTGCACGGTTCATTGGTTTGAAAGGCAACACTGATGAAGAATTAGCTGAAGCATATGCTAAGAAAGTTATCGAACTTGCTCACGAATGTGGTGTTAAGCTTAGTCTTAAGGACAATGGTGTTACACGTGAAGAATTTGATAAGGCGGTTGACGATCTTGCTCGCTTAGCTTACGAAGATCAATGTACTACTACTAACCCAGTTGAACCACTTGTTAGCCAACTCAAGGAATTACTTGAACGTTGCTACGATGGTACTGGCGTTGAAGAAAAATAATCCAGCGCATAATTAAAAATTAAGACTTTTCTCCTATTAAAAAGGCCCTCGATATCTGTCGAGGGCCTTTTATTAATTTCAGCTAAATCAATTTACTTCATTATCACCAGATTGTGTTATTAAGCGGAGTACATTTTCTGCATCATCATTTTGATGCAAGGGTTCTTCACCTTTATCTTCACCATTAAGCTCATTATCACCATCTTCAGTTTTCAGGAAATACCCATCAACTGTTGTACTTGTGACTGTATTATCACCAGATTGATTATTAACAGTATATTGTCCCTGAACTGTTAAATCATGTCCTGTGAAGTTACCTGACGAGAGTTTTGTACTTCCTCCGCGTAATGTAACTTGACGGTATTCAACCTCGCCTGCGTCACCGTTAACATCAATATTGTCCATTTTAACTTTAGAAACTGTTAGATCACCACTCTCTAAATGAATACGACCAGCTAAGGCTTGATCATGTGGGATAGTCACAATGATTAAATCTTGGTGGGGCTGATAATCATTAAAGTTAAAGACAAGCGGAAAGCCACCAGTTTGGCGAATTGAAGCAACGTTATTATGAACAGTTACAGCTGGAGTATGCCTGCTTATGCCAGAATAAGTAATCTGATATTTCTTGCCTTCACGAACTATTACATTAGCCGTCGATGCTGAGATATCAATCCGTTCAAAAGCTTTATTAGTACTTATTGTTTTAGTGTGAGAATGAAAGATTGCTGGACGATTGTTCTCAAAATAAACGGCCTTATTACCATTATTAAAGAAGCCTATTCCGAGGAGGATTACTCCTAAGATTAAAACAATTACTCCTATCTTAAATATTCTTTTCATTTACTTTTTCCTCCTTGCCTGCACTTTTGCATAAATGAACTTAGCAAAGTTGGCAATCCCTTGAACAATAACTCTGATTAACCAGTAGATTAAAGGCAAACAAACAAGGAATAAGCCAATGAGGGTCACTCCTAATCCAAGATAAAATAGTCCACTGAACAAGTTTGTCGCAAGTAAACCAATTCCAATATAAAGGGACACAATTGCTATAACGGCAACTCCGAAGATCAAAGCAACTATTCCAACAATCAAACTTAAGGCGACTCCCCCTGCTGCCAACAATAGTGCTAATACGGCAATTCCTAGTCCAAACGTTATTGGGGAAGTAATAATTGCCACTAGCACCCACCAAAAGACACGCCAACTAGAATGAGGCGAAGCAGGATGTCCTTCTTTGATCGATTCATTATTAGCTTTAATTGAATAATCAGCTAATATCTTATGACTTAACTGTCGTGGCGTTCCTAGCCTTTCTTCAATCGCTGTTCGGGTCTCCAGTCCAGCGTCGGCAATATATTCATCATAAAATTCTAAGGCATCATTTCGTTCTTCATCAGCTAATTGTCTTAAATATATTGATAAATCATTAATGTATTTTTGACGTTCATTCATCTTTATCTTCTCCCTCACCTAACCCATAAAAAATACCATCTAAACTATTCTTATAATCAGTCCATAATTTACGAATACGTTGTAAATGATCCTTGCCGGCCTCCGTAATTTGATAATAACGGCGATTACGTCCCTGATAAGGCTGATCATAAGTTGTTAAATATCCATCTTTTTTTAACCGGCGTAAAACGGGATACATTGTTGATTCGGAAATGGTAATAGCTGATTGCATTCGCTGGGTTAAAGCATATCCATAGTAATCTTTGTGTTCAAGAATTGCTAAGACCATCCCATCGAGTAAGTCAGCTGTAATTTGAATCTTCATTCTATCCCTCCTTTTTAGCTGTAATATTATATATCATATAATATAATCTTTTGATATAGTATGCAATTATTATTTAAAAATAAATTAAATCTCCTTATGTCATCTCATAAAAGCCCTAAGCATATAATTCTGTTTGATATAATCATAATTGAAGTTGTTCCCCTCTAAAGCTAGAAGGAGGCCTATTTTATGTTAAAAGAATTCAAGACATTTATTGCCCGCGGTAACGTTATTGACATGGCAGTTGGGATAATTGTTGGTGCAGCTTTTACCTCAATCGTAAAGTCCTTAGTTAATAACCTTATTAACCCCCTTATTGGTTTATTCATTGGTCGAATTGACCTATCTAACCTTGTTTTGACGGTCGGCGATGCTCAGTTTAAATACGGAAGTTTCCTAAATGCAGTCATTAACTTCCTGATTATCTCCTTCGTCGTTTTCTTAATGGTAAAAGCAATCAACACTTTCCGTAAAAAAGAAGATAAAAAAACAGAAACTCCAAGTGAAGAAGTTATGTACCTTAAAGAAATTACTGAACTTCTGAAAAAGAATAAAGAATAATAAAAATGCTGGTTAAAAGTTTTTAATCAGCATTTTTATTATTGTATAACATTTTTATTTTTATACCATATTATTGGAATTGAATTTATATACTTGTTACTATCATGGTAGGAAAACAAAAGAGGTGATAATTATGTTTAAAAAGAAAAATTGTCCTACGTCAAATAGCCAAAAAGATGCAACAAACGCATACCAAAAAGGTTATGATCAGGCCGTTAAGGATTATAAGGCACTGGAACCCTTCCGGAAGTATCCACAACGCATTATTAATGTTACCAGTAAGTTTATTAAAGGTAAGATGCATGCTCTTCGTGACTATGTTGACGGGTATGAAGATGCTAAGCAACAACTTTCCAAAAAATAGTAAAGTATTACCAATCATTGTAAATAACTTCAACTGCTAACCACACCGCGTAATACTTTTTTCGAATGTTGCTATTCATCAGTTCAATACGCGTTTATTAATGTTTATCGAGGCCCTAAGGAGGGATATCTTATGTTATTTAATGTTATTTTTTGGATCTTAGCTATTTGGTTTGTCATTAATGTCATTTGGATGTGGTTCCAGCTTAATAATCAAATTCTACAAAAGACTTTCGCTTGGATCAATGTTTGTGCAATTGTTATCGGTTTTTGGGTTTATTATGGTGTATCTCATGATGCAAGCGCAATTAACGGTTGGTTTATTGCTATGAACTGGGTTAACATTGCGATCGCCGCTATTCAATTCTACTTTGGTTACCGCACAAGCAACGATAGTACTACTCATCCTGCAAAGTAGACTTATTTACTTTTAACTTTCCTGTTCTTCTAAAATTTTGCACACATCATAAAATAGCTCCTTATTTAGAATAAATGGTAGGAGCTATTTTCGTATTATAAAGGAACACCTCATATGGTATCCCCGAAATAAAAAAGAGTTACGAAAAATTGCTTCTCGTAACTCTTTTTTATTTAATAACTTAAGACTACTTAAGGGTAACAGTAGCACCAGCGGCTTCAAGCTTTTCCTTGATGTCGTTAGCTTCGTCTTCCTTAACGTCTTCCTTGATAGCTGATGGAGCACCATCAACAAGGTCCTTAGCGTCCTTAAGACCAAGACCAGTAATGTCCTTAACAGCCTTAATAACCTTAACCTTAGCTGAACCTGGTTCAGTTAATTCTACAGTGAAGCTGTCCTTAGCAGCAGCGTCGCCACCAGCAGCACCTGCAACTGCAACTGGAGCAGCAGCAGAAACGTCGAATTCTTCTTCGATAGCCTTAACTAAGTCGTTAAGGTCAGAGATTGATGCTTCCTTTAATGAAGCAATGATAGCATCCTTATCAAAAGCCATGTTTATTTCCTCCAATATTTAGGTAATTAATTTTAATTTTATATTGTATTGATATACGGCAATTATGCGGCTTCGTCTTCCTTGTCGGCAATAGCCTTGACTGCGCGAGCAATCTTCCGCATTGGATCTTGCAATGCAGATGCAAGCATTGACAACAGTTCTTCGCGACCTGGCATATTTGCGTATTCGTTGATTTCGTCAAGAGTCTTAACACTCTTTTCGATGAAACCACCCTTGATTTCAAGAGCGTCGTGGTCATCAGCGAACTTCTTCAAGATCTTAGCTGGAGCAATTGGGTCTTCGTCAGAGAAGGCAACAGCAGTTGGTCCAACAAAAGTAGAACGAAGATCTTCGTAGTCAGTACCTTCAACAGCACGATCAAGAATCTTGTTCTTGATAACTGACATTTGGATACCAGCATCACGAAGTTGCTTACGTAAGTCAGTAACTTCCGCAACAGTTAAACCACGGTAATCTACAACGATAGCACTTTGAGCTGCATTAAGCATATCAGTAGTTTGCTTAACAATTTCAGCTTTCTTAGCAATAGCTGCTTCACTCATGAATTTTCACCTCCTGCAATGTTTTTTTGATCGGATTTATAAAAAAATCCCTATGACCGCAGACATAGAGAAGGAACTTTCATTTCTTCCTCGGCAGGCATTCGATTAAGGCTTTCGCCACCTGAGTCTTAGGCAGAGTCATATTTAATCAACTGTTACAGTTTAACATATTCTCTGAAGTTCTGTAAAGGGACTTTTTATAATTCTTTTTGAGTTGCTACCCATCTAGCAATAGCATCTAAAATTCGTTCACTTGCATGCCCATCCCCATAAGGATTCTGTGCCTCACTCATCTTATTATATTCTTCAGGACTATTTAATAGTGACGATAACTCTTTCGTTACATTATTAAATTGCGTACCGATTAATTTAAGAGTTCCAGCAGTTACTCCTTCCGGCCGCTCTGTAGTATCACGCAAAACTAGAACTGGTTTATGGAGTGCTGGTGCTTCCTCTTGAACCCCACCCGAATCACTCATCACAAGTAAAGACTTACTCATAATATTATGGAAATCAACAACATCTAATGGCGATATCAAATGAAAATGATTATCGTTTCCAAAAATTTTATTAGCAACCGCTTGAACTTTAGGATTCAGATGAACCGGATAAATAACGTCAATATCATTCCGTTGATCCACAATCTCTTTAATCGCCTTAAAGGTTTCTTCCATCGGTTTACCCCAATTTTCTCGCCGATGCATAGTAAGTAAAATAATCTTCTTGTCGGGATCAATTTCGTCTAATACTTGGTGATGATACGAATGGTCAATTGTATATCGCAAAGCATCAATAGCAGTATTTCCCGTCACAATAATTTCATGCTGATGATTTCCCATTTTGAGATTCTTAGCACTTGTTTGGGTGGGAGCAAAATATAAATCAGCAAGATCATCAATCATTTGCCGGTTCATCTCTTCTGGATAAGGCGAATATTTATCCCATGTTCGCAAACCAGCTTCGACATGACCAATGGCAACCCGATTATAAAAGGCAACTAAGGCGGAAGCATAGGCAGAACTAGTATCGCCATGAACTAATACAATATCTGGTTGCTCTTCTTGAATAATTGGTTCAAGCTTCGTCATCGTTTCAATTGTGATTTCCGTTAGTGTTTGTCCGGGATGCATTATTTTCAAATCATAATCAGGGGTTATTTGAAAAACAGCTAAAACCTGTTGAAGCATCTCAGCATGCTGGCCGGTCGAAACAACTACCGATGAAAAGCGATCATCTTGCTCCAAGGCCTTGACTACTGGGCCCATTTTGATTCCCTCTGGACGAGTTCCAAATACCGTCATTACTTTAATCTTTCTCATCATATCTCCCCGCTACTTAAGAAACATTTTTTCCATGTTCCGTTTTTATCCACGAATTTTGGCGAAAACTCCACCGCCAATAAGCCATTATAATACTAAAAAATAAGATAACATACATATAGGAAATTCCAAGCGGTAATAAGGCTAATTGATGCTTTTTTAAAGGTGGTTCATGGTAGTAGGCTAAGTCCCGATAGTAAAATATCCCAAATATTATTCCCCAAAATAACGAAAAGACTACCAAGCCGGCCATCACTAGTGAAAAGGTCATAAGAGTCAAGTGACCATAAAGATTGTGCCAGTGAGTAAGGGTAATCGTCGTTAAAATGATAATCGCAACATCCGCCAGAAAATTGATCCATGGTTGAAGCAGGAAATAATATATGCCAAGTTTCTGTGTCCTGCTTAAAACTCGGCTTTTAATAATTTTGGGAAGATACTTAAGACAATTTAAATCGCCTTGCACCCACCGGCTTCGTTGTCGAACAAATCTTTTAGGGGACGTTAACGCTTCCTGATAAACATATGTATCTGTCATATAATCAACATGCAATTTTTTCAGCATCATTTTTATCGTTAGTTCGTAATCATCTAAGAGCGCATTGCCCCATGGATGTGCGCCAATTTTATCAATAATTGGTGCAAGCCGGAAGAACTGGCCATTTCCACTTAAACCAACTGTTTTAGTATACATTCGCATGATCTGAGCCATATGATTAATACTAAAAAACTCAATATCTTGTAAAATCTGCAGCCAATTTTTAAAATGTGGATACATTTTAACTCGCATCTGAGTAATATTCGTCCTTGGCGAGGAAAAATAGGCATTTAATCGCTGCAGAGCATTATCAGCTAATTGGGCATCCGCATCCACTACGCCAATAATAACCTTTTCAAAGGAAACTCGCTGACGGATAGTGATCTGACAAATATAATCTAGGGCAAAATTCAAGACATCCCCCTTGCCTGTATGCGCATTAGGAAGATGCCGGCGCAAAAGGTGGACCCGTGAGTTAGTAATCTGCTTAATCTGACTAACTGAATCGTCACTACTAGCATCGTCTACTACCACTATTTCAAATTGCTTAAATCGCAACAAACATTTGATTGTTCGTTGAATAACTGCTGCTTCATTAAAACAGGGAACAATAACATAATATTGTAAATTACGATCAATTTTAGCTGGTTGCTGGTTTCCTGCAAAGTGATAAAAGTCCCGAGGATACGAAATCATCCGAAATAGCAGACTAATCAATGAATAAACCAAAAATATAAACAGCGCGATCCCCCAAATAAGCGTAAAAATTATGATTAGCATCGAGAATTATCCCTTTTTCATATTTTGGTGATAAATCAGCCAAAATAAAAAACTAACTGCAAAGGATATTACAAACATTATTATTAAAGTAAAGATAACGGCTAATGCCC
>OFHM01000638.1_pt1 | contig 28055 bp, 31 predicted proteins | sample 1521311 | NCBI WGS metagenome assembly OFHM01 (sample SAMEA3504083, study PRJEB24116) | mouse gut metagenome | biome: mouse gut; feature: mouse-associated habitat; material: faeces | place: Denmark | collected 2011 | reverse complement strand
CGGATTTGTGGTTTCCTATCACCGGACAGCAGGGACATGGAAGCCGGAATATTCATTTATGTACCTTTCGCCAGAGATTATTCAATATTTATTATTACATCCAGTGTGGCAGTATTTATGATCTTTTTGAATATGAGAGCTTTTGAATGTAAAATATTAAACAGTTTGGCTCAAAATGTGATCGCCATATATTTATTAGAAGGAGTGATAAGAAATATTCTGGTAGATAAAGTACGTTTGAATAAGTTTGTCTTAGGTGAGAAATTTATTGTAATCATTATTTGGGTGGCTTTGGTGCTGATGGTATTATGTACAATAATAGAGATAGTCAGGAGACGTATTTTTGGTCAATTAGAGGATAAGCTGTGGCAAGCTGTAAGTAAAATAAATTATGCAAGGATAATTGAAAGGATTCGCAATAAAAATGGATAGTATGGCTGATAAACGTGATACAGCGCTTGATTTGCTGCGGGGAACAGCAATTATTATTGTAGTTTTTGGACATGCTATGATGGTTAGCGTTCCTGAAGGCACAAGAACACTTACGATGAGTATTATTCAGAGCTTTCAGATGCCGTTAATGTTTTTGGTGAGTGGATTTACAATTGATTATGTGTATCCATCTCCAAATATAAAGAGATTCTTGATAAAAAAGATAAAAAGATTATTGATTCCATATTTAGTTTGGGAAACATTTCATTACATAATATGCTGTATTTTGGTGCCAGAATATAAAGCGTTTTGCATAACAGGATTTTTCCGCGAAATAATGGTTTCTGACTTTTGGTTTTTAAGAGAACTTTTTGTACTGTATTTAATAGTTGGATTATGTAACTTTGTATACAACAAGCAGAAAAAAGTACAAGCAAAAATGATCATTTTACTTTCATTGCCGGTTACCTATTTGCTGACAAAACTTTCTCTTATGAATCAAAGTGTCAGCTTATGGTATACTTTATGGTTTGTAGGAGGATATTATTTATCGCTGACTAAAGATACAATAGAATTTTATCTTGTCACAAAAATGAGTCGTCCCCTTGTTTTTTTAGGGGGGGTATTTGTAATCTTACTGGTTGCATTTGGTGTTAAAAATGAGTATTTGCCTAATAAAGAAGCATGCACTATTTTATGTTTCTTAGTTTTGGTAATGTGTTATAAAGGAAATGAGATGCAGCATACAAGGATAATTGATAGGATTACTGCTTTGGGAAAAAATACGTTGCCAATATATGCAATTCACTGGTGTATTTTGTTTTCTGTATTCTGGAGGATGGAAATATATAATATCTTGATAGGAAAATTGCCCAGTTTGTTGACGGCGTGCTGTATTTCAGGAATATGGCTTGCAGTTTGTCAGGAAATAATATTCGTTTTGAAAAGAAGTAAATGGAGCAGAAAACTTCTTTTAGGAGAAAAATAAGCAGCTGATTTTTGATTAAGACATGAAAGGGGAAACGGTTTTGAACATTAATCTGAAAAGGAAAAAAATCTTAATATTTCATCCTTCAATTGCTCCATATAGAATTCGTTTCTTTAATGAACTGTATAAGCGGTTGGAGACAATAATTTGTCTGTATTATCAGAATTTGAAAAGTCAGACTTTTGATTATGAAGAAATAAAGAATAAATTTGAATTTGTTCCGGATTATTTTAAGAGAAGTATAAAAATAGGAAAAAGAACAATTTATTTGGGTCATAGAAAAAGAATTCTTGATTATAATCCAGATATTGTGATTGTAGGAGAATTTGGGGAAGATTTATGGAGTGCAATACTGACGCGTTTTTTTTATAGGAGGAAGTATAAAATTATCACTATTTGTGATGACAGTTTAGAAATAGCAAAAACATATAAGGGCATTAGAAAAATATTGAGGAATATAGCAGTAAAGTACTTGGATGGTATTATTTTATGTAATGAAAAAGCAGAGGCATGGTATCATACCAATTTTCAGTTAAAAACAACTACATTTCCGATTATACAGGAGGAACGTGAATTCCGTGAAAGGGAAGCTGAAATAAGAAAATGTGCTTTGAATAATATTAAAGAGCATAATTTGGTTGGAAAAAGAGTATTTTTGTTTGTTGGAAGATTTGCACCTGAGAAAAATATTCGATATCTTATTCAATCTTTTTTGTGTAGTCACAAGACATATCCGGATAATGTACTGCTATTAATAGGTGGAGTTTCGGAAAAGGATTCAAATATATTTAATCGGATCCAGAAGCAGATCAGTGAGGCCGGAGCGGAAGATTTTGTAATTTATCTTGGAAGAAAAGAAGGAATGGAACTAAAGGCATGGTATTTTGTTGGACAAGTATTAGTGTTGCCCAGCCTATATGAGCGTTTTGGCGCGGTAGTGAATGAAGCCCTATTGGCAGGTGAGTATGCGATGGTTTCTGAGAAGGCGGGAGCCTCTTGTTTGATAAATGATCAGAACGGAGAGATAATTGATATATCGAAGCCTTATATTGATTTTTCTCAAATGACATCCAAAATAAAACCGATAGATGAACATTGGAAGCCGGGGAAAAGCAAAATGCCATTTGAATTTGATGATAAAATGAAGGCACTGGTGAAATGGTTACAGGATATTTAATCATCCCTGAAAAAGTGGAGACAAAATAATATTTCGGGATTATTGTTGGTTTGTATATGAGAGGGGTAAATATGATTGGAATTATAAGCTTATTCATTCCGCCATTATTGATGACATATTTGCGGGATAAAATATTAAAAAAGAACGATTGTTTTACAGATAAATTGCTTAAATATATTTTTGCTGTGCTGGCGTTGAACTTTGTAATGATAGTCATATTGTGCTATGGATTTGGCAGCAAAGATCAATTGTTTTATAAATTGAATTACTATAATGAGTTTGCCCTGAAATATATGTTCCTTTCGATGGTTTTAGGGGTTGCGGAACCATTTGCAGAAAAAATGCTCCGGACCAGAGTGTCAATAAAGAACGCGATTCTGGCAGGGGCAACGGCACATCATTATTATCCGGATGTTAAACGGCAGGTGATTAATATAACAGAGTTTCCGGAATTGGAGAAATCTGTATGTTACTGGTTAATCGTAGGAAGCCGGCAGAAAATGGAAGATATATACATAGTAAAGAACAGGGGTTTTCCTGTGAAAAATAATCGGCGACGGAAATCTGGGGACGTATGAAGTCTCGGTTTATTATATCAGCGCAGAATAACTGTGAAGACCGGAATATAGTATAGAGTAATCCAGAATATGATGGAGGAAGAAGGTTTGAAAAGGGGATGTAAAATATCGGATATGTTACCAGGTATATATATAAGGTACGAAATATGGAATGGCGGAATGAAACAGTGGAGGGCGGATATTGTTGCACGGTTTCGGCTCGTTTTTTGTGTAACCTTTTTTACAGGTGTATGGGCCTACGGATTTGTAATCACAAATGTTCTTCATAATTATGACAGTATAGTAATGACTCCGGGAGGGTATGGAACAGGTATTGCCTCTGGCAGATGGTTTTTAACAGTTTTGGGGAAATTTATTGGCAAGTATTGGGGCAACTATACCTTGCCGCTGTTCAATGGAATGATAGCGGTTTTGTTTATCACAATATCTGCATGTATTATTGTGGCCGTACTGGATATTCATTCAAGAGTTTTTTCCTGCATAACAGGAATGCTTTTTATTTCCTTTCCAACACTTGCATCTTCCATGCTTTTTATGTATACGGTACATTATTATGCCTTTGCAGTTTTTTTAACAGTACTGGGTGTTTATTTTGGTTGCAGCAAAATCCGGGGGGTATTATTATAGCGTCAATATGCTTTGCCCTGTCACTGGGAATCTACCAGGCGTATATTCCGCTGGCAATATCGCTTTATTTATTGGTTTTAATACGGAAAGGATTTTCCGCATCGGATCTTTCAGGTATTCTTTGTTTTAAGATGGGAATCAGATATTTTATATCTCTTTGCCTTGGATTTTTGTTGTACTACGGTCTTCTGCAAATATTTCTGGTATATTTTAATGAAACGCTTAGCAATTATCAAGGTGTGGATCAGATGGGAATAAAATTATATGAAATACCGGAGATGCTGAAAAGAATTTATGAAAAATTTTTCACCCTTTCTTTCCGGGCGCAATATAGTGTAAATCTGACAAAGATTACAAGGAAAGCTTTTCTATTTTCGCAGGTAGTCTCATTGGTGCTCTTCGGTTATTTGGAAGGGCGTATAAGAGTTTCCGTTAATGTAAAGATTTGGAATGCAGTCTTTTTCATTTTATTTCCGGTGGGAGTGAACGGCATTATTTTCATGTGTTTTCACAGTTATATTTATTCTCTTATGGTGTATGGTGTGGTGATGGTTTTTGCACAGCCTGTTGTTCTTTTGGAGTTGGTCAGACAGCGTGCAGGGAATGAGATGAATCAGCATATATTGGGGAAGCTTACAATAAAATGTACAGCTGCTTTAACGGTGGCCATATTCTTAATCACGGCATTGAACTATGTTTGGCAGGCTAATGGAAATTATGTGGCATTATATTATGCCAATCGGCAGACGGAAAATTACTTTGCGGGTTTGGTTGAAAGGATTAAGGCAGTTGAAGGATATCAAGCGGGTCTGCCGCTGGCAGTTATAGGGGATAATTTTGCGGATGCTAAAAGTTTGCAGTTCAGATATAAGGATATAACTGCTTTTTCCTATGGGGGGAATCCAACTTCCGAAGGTTTAATAAATGCGTATTCACGGGATAATTGGTTGAATCTCTATTTGGGATTTTCACATGAGCGTGTCTCACAAGAAGATTGTGTCAAATTGGGCGAAAAAGAATTTGTTCGGGAGATGCCATGTTATCCACAGGATGGTTCCGTGCAGATAATCGATGGTGTAATTATTTTAAAGATTACGAATGAATAAAAGAAAGGGATAAGTACAAATGTTCAGTGACAGACCGAAGGCATATACCGGAAGCATTGATTGGGGCAAGTGTTTGTGCCTTAAAAACAGAAATTGAAAACCTTATATTAGTGGCTGTGATGAAGAAAGGTGTGACGGCAGATGCAGTGCATAAGAGGCTTGAGGATGTGTTCCAGGATGCGGGAATCGGCGTTTGGGACTGTACTTTGGTTTAGTAGTCGTCTCTATACATTGACTTTTCTGACTGAGGATGGTAAGATGGGCATAATTTAAAACACGAAGAGGAGAGTGGCATAGTATGATTAATAAGCTGACAGCAAAAATCCGGCAGACAAATGCGCCCATTGTAGTAGGTCTGGACCCGATGCTGAAATATGTGCCGGGACAGATATGCAAGGCGGCTTATGCGGAGTACGGGGAGACTCTGGAGGGGGCGGCGGAAGCCATATGGCAATACAATAAGGGAATTGTTGACGCCGTCTGTGATCTGGTACCGGCGGTAAAGCCGCAGATTGCCATGTACGAACAGTTCGGGATTCCGGGTCTTGTGGCTTTTCAGAAGACGGTGAATTACTGTAAGGAGAAGGGGCTGGTGGTCATCGGCGACGTGAAGCGCGGCGACATCGGGTCTACTTCTGAGGCTTATGCGGCGGGCCATCTGGGAAAGTTGCAGGTAGGTGGCAGCATTTGCCGTGGTTTTGATGAGGATTTTGTGACGGTGAATCCCTATCTGGGATCGGATGGAGTGAAGCCTTTCCTGAAGGTGTGCGCGGAGGAGAAAAAGGGTATCTTCGTACTGGTGAAGACATCCAATCCCAGCAGCGGGGAACTGCAGGACCGCCTGATTCAGGGAAGCGAACCGGGAGACGGGGATGGAGTGAAAAGTGTCAGGACAGAAGGGGACAGGCCTTTATATGAAGTCGTGGGTGAGTTTGTAGCCAGATGGGGCGCAGAGTGCATGCCCAAGGAGGGTGATTACAGCTATGTAGGTGCAGTTGTGGGAGCCACTTATCCGGAGCAGGGGAAGCTTCTGCGCAGGATTATGCCCAAGACCTTTATTCTGGTGCCGGGGTACGGAGCTCAGGGCGGGAAGGGGGCGGATCTGGTACACTTCTTCAATGAGGACGGTTTGGGGGCGATCATCAATTCCTCCAGAGGAATCATCGCCGCTTATCAGCAGGAGCAGTATGCGCATTATGGGGAAGCGGGTTATGCAGATGCATCCAGGGCGGCCGTGCTGGCGATGAAGGAGGATATTGCTTCTGCGCTGGAGAAGCGGTTTGGATGAGTATAATATTTTGATTTTTATATGTTGGAAAGATGCATAAAGACTACCGCTGGCAATACCGAATTTCGGCTGATTGCCAGCGGTTTCTTCTATGTAGGAGGATTTACAAAAAAGGCATTGGAATGATCTATGTCGTTGTTTATTTCCAACAGCACAGTGTGTGGTCGTGTGTTCTTTATAAAGTTTTAGATTACGTTTATTGACATTTCCGTTTTTTTGGTACAAAATAGAATGCAGCGCAATGGGTTCTGACATCACCGTCCGAAACAGGCGGAACAGGCATTATTTATGCAAATAAAATAGAACCCGCGGATAGTAGCAGCTTTCGTCCTGCCTCCTTACCGGGCGCAGGACCGGCAGTTACGGAATGAAAACAGGAGGAATGGAAATGACAAAGATAGATGTAGTTTCCGGTTTTTTGGGAGCGGGCAAGACCACTCTGATTCAGAAATTATTGAAGGAGGCCCTGGACGGGTCCAGGACGGTGCTGATCGAAAATGAGTTCGGCGAGATCGGCATAGACGGCGGATTCCTGAAGGAAGCGGGAATTGAGATCAAGGAGATGAATTCCGGATGTATCTGCTGTTCTCTGGTGGGAGATTTTGGTGCGTCCCTGAAGGAAGTGATCGAGACTTATGCGCCGGAGCGGATTCTGATCGAGCCTTCCGGTGTGGGGAAGTTGTCTGATGTGCTTAGGGCTGTGGAAAATGTGGCGGCTGATCTGGACGTGCAGGTGAACAGTGCGGTGGCAGTGGTGGATGCCGCAAAGGCAAAGATGTATATTCGGAATTTCGGTGAATTTTTTATCAATCAGATCGAATATGCGGGGACGATTCTACTGAGCAGAACGGATAAAGTCAGCGCGGAACGGATCCAGGAATGTGTGAACCTGATCAGGGAGCATAATGCGAAGGCAGTAATCATCACCACTCCGCTTGCCCAGCTGGACGGAAAGGCAGTATTGGAGACCATTGAGGGGGCGGATACTCTGGAAGAGATGATGAAAGAGTTGCTGGCCAATGCCCGGGAAGAGCATGAGCATCATCATGACGAATCCTGCGGCTGCGAGCACCATCACCACCATGACCATGACGGGGAATGCCATGACCATGATGATGAATGCCATGATCACCACCATGACCATGATGAGGAGGGCAATAACCACCACCATGATCACGACGGAGCGTGCCATGATCATAACCACCATAACCATGACGGGGAGTGTCATGAGCATCACCATCACGATGAAGAATGCAATGCCCATGATCATGATGAAGAGTGTCACCATCATGACGAGGAATGCCATGCCCACCACCATGATCACGACGGAGAATGCCATGGCCATCACCATGACCACGACGGGGAGTGCCATGATCACCACCACAGCCACGACGAAGCTTGCCATGCCCATCACCACCATGACGGAGAATGCCACGATCACCACGGCCATCATCATGCCGACGAAGTATTCACCAGCTGGGGCAAAGAATCTCCGGCCAATTTTACGAAAGAGAAGATCGAGGCAATATTGACTTCCTTAGACAGCGGAGACTACGGCGCCATTCTTCGGGCGAAGGGTATGGTTCCGGCGCAGGACGGCACATGGATTTATTTTGATTATGTCCCGGAAGAGCACGATATCAGGACAGGGAAGCCGGAGGTCACCGGGAAATTCTGCGTGATCGGCGCTAAATTGAATGAGGATAAATTGGAAGAGCTGTTTTCCTGAAGGAGGAGGGCGGCAGGTAATCCTTTAGAAAGGCGGGATTGGTGTAATGAAGCCTGTATATGTAATCAATGGTTTTCTGGAGAGCGGCAAGACGGACTTCATCCGTTTTACTCTGGCCCAGAATTATTTTCAGATTCAGGGTAAGACGCTTCTGCTCCTCTGCGAGGAGGGGGAGAGCGAGTATGAAGATTTGCTCTTGCGGCGAAGCCGGACGGTGGTGGAGTTGATAGAGAAGGAGGAAGATTTCAACCCTTCAAATTTGACCAGCCTGGAGAAAAAGCACCATCCGGAGCGTATTATCATTGAATATAACGGAATGTGGAATTATAAAAATGCAAAGCTTCCCTGGTATTGGAAGATAGAGCAGCAGATCACTACCATCGACGGCTCTACCTTTCCCATGTATTATACCAATATGCGGTCTCTGCTGGCGGAGATGATCCGGAAATCCGAGATGATTATCTTCAACCGCTGCGATACGGTCAGGGATCAGCTGAATTCTTACAGAAGAAATATCAAGGCAGTGAATCCTTCGGCGGATGTAATCTTTGAAGATTCCAAGGGGGAGATCGACGAGATCTTCGAGGAGGATCTGCCCTATGATCTGAATCAGCCTGTTATCGTGCTGGATAACCAGGGGTATGGTATCTGGTATCTGGATTCCATGGACCATCTGGAGCGATACGAGGGGAAGACATTGCAGTTTGTGGCCATGGTGCTGAAACCGGAGAATTTTCCGGAGGGATACTTTGTGCCGGGGCGTATGGCCATGACCTGCTGTGCGGAGGATATGGCGTTTCTGGGGTATGCCTGCGAATATGCGGGGGCCGGGGAACTGCGCCAGAAGGAATGGGTGAAGGTGACAGCCACGGTGGCAAAGGAGTATTGGGCAGATTATAAGGGCGAAGGGCCGATTCTGCATGCCGTCAGCGTGGAGAAGACCAAAGCGCCCAAGGAGGAAATCATCAGCTTTTCATAGGAAAGGAAGCTGGTGTAAAGCAGGTGCGATGCAGGACGGAAAAGAAATTCAGCAGTTAAAAAACAGATTCCATGATCTGGCAGATAAGGCATTCGGACAGGGATGCTATACTTTTACCGGTTTCCTGGGACTGGCAGAGCAGGAAGTGTTCTGGCAGGAGGAAAACAGTCTGCGTTATGCGGGTTTTTCGTTAAATGGGGGCTTTGAAAATGCGGACAGAGTGGTAGTGCGTTTCGGCAATCCGGAGGAACTGGGATACGAGATACCTTTTCCGATAGTCTGCATTCAGGTCAGTCCGCTGGCCAGGAAATTCGCGGATTATCTGTCTCACCGCGATTTCCTTGGCGCCCTGATGAATTTGGGAATCGAGCGCAGTACCGTGGGAGATATCAAAGTAAAGGAGAACCAGGCTTATCTATTCTGCCTGGATTCCATTGCGGAATTTATCTGTGCCAATCTGGAGCAGGTGAAGCATACCCATGTAAAATGCTCCCTGGCGCAGACTTTGGAACAGATTCCGGAGGAAGAGCCGGTGCGGAAGGGGATTCATGTGCCGTCTCTTCGGGCGGATGCCCTGCTGGCCAGAGTCTATGATTTGTCCAGAGAGAAGAGCCAGGCACTGTTCCGTACAGGGAAGGTCTATATATCCGGCCGTCTGTGCGAGAATCCTTCCCGCCAGGTGAAGTGCGGGGAGACGGTGAATGCCAGGGGATTTGGAAAATTTGTTTTGGCAGGAGAGCCCAGAGAGACGAAGAAGGGCAGACTGGCACTTGATATTGATTTATACTTATGAGTAATGATGTGAGGTTGATATGTATTCCTATACAATGGTTCAATGGCTTTTCTTTTTCTATTTTTATTGTTTTGCCGGTTGGTGTATTGAATCGGCCTATGTGTCCGTAAAAAATCGAAAGCTGACGAACAGGGGCTTTATGAGAGGCCCCTTTTTACCGCTCTATGGAAGCGGCGCGATTATGATGCTGGTGGTATCCATGCCCTTTCAGGATAATCTGGTGCTGACCTATCTGGCGGGCTGCGTGGGGGCCACTGTGCTGGAGTATGTCACCGGGGTGACCATGGAAGCTTTGTTTAAAATACGTTATTGGGATTACTCTGACAATCCGCTTAATTTTCAGGGGCATGTCTGTCTGGGAACTTCACTGGCATGGGGAGTTTTGACCATTCTCATGACGGAGGTTGTGCATGTGCCGGTAGAGGCATTTGTGCTTTCCGTGCCGGAGCAGCTGCTGACTGTGCTGACCTATGTGCTGACGGCAGGGATTTTCTCGGATTTTGCCCTTTCCTTCAAAGCGGCTATCGACATCCGGAATGTATTGGTGAAGATGGAGCAGGTGAAGAAGGAAATGCTGCATATACAGAAACGTCTGGACGATATGCTTACAACTGCAGGCCAGGAGGTAGCTACCTATCGGAATGCGCTGGCGGAAAGCATGAGCAGTGCAAGGGATGAGTGGAGCGAAGGCATGGCCATGCGTATAGAAGATGTGAAATCCGGTATCGAGAGCAGGCTGGAGACCATCAGAACCATTGCACTGAGCAAACAGGCAGCTTATATGGAGAGTATTCGGGAAGAGGTACTGGAGCTGAAAACAAAATATGCTGTCAATTTGGCCGACAGAAACCGGCTTGGCAGGTTAAAGGATTTCTTCCAGAGAGATATGATCCGCTCGAACCCGTCCATGACTTCACGGAAGTATGAGGAGGCATTCAGGGAATTGAAAGAGGGGATGAAGCGTCGGAAGGAGAAGGACGAAAAAGACGGCGATGGGAAATCGGTATAGCATTGCGGGAAGCTGTCCGCCTGATAGGGGAGGACAGTTTTTTTCTGCCTTAAAAAAATCTTAAACAAATCCCCTGTTTTTTGTTAAAAGATATTTTGCTAAAATGATCTCAGGTCAAAGGAACAAAGGCCGGGGATTTCCTGTGAGGAAAGGGAAGCGGTATGTATAATATATTAATTTGCGATGATGAGCGCGATATTGTGAATGCATTGAAGATCTATTTAAGCGATGCCGATTATACCTTGTTTGAGGCGTTTGACGGCAGGGAGGCGCTGCGGATCGTGGAAGAGAATGAGATTCATCTGGTTCTGATGGATATCATGATGCCAAAGATGGACGGCATGGAAGCTATGGTGAAGATTCGGGAGAGGAGCAATGTGCCGGTGATTCTGCTGACGGCAAAATCAGAGGATGCGGACAAAGTTCTGGGACTTACCGTAGGGGCGGACGACTATATCACAAAGCCTTTTCATCCCGTGGAGGTATCTGCCAGAGTGAAATCCCAGCTGCGCAGGTACATGCAGCTGGGAGCGGGAAATATCAGACAGGAGGTTCTTCGGTGCGGGGGTATCGAGATGGATGATTCCCAGAAGAAAGTGCTGCTGGACGGAGAGGAAGTGGCATTGACGCCCACGGAATATGAGATTTTGAAATTGCTGATGCAGCATCCGGGGCAGGTTTTCTCTCCAAAGGAAATATACCGGAAGATATGGAACGATCTTCCCTACGGCAGCGAGAATACCGTGGCAGTGCATATCAGGCATATTCGGGAAAAGCTGGAGATCAATCCCGCGGAGCCCAGATATATCAAGGTTGTCTGGGGACAGGGCTATAAATGTGAGAAGAACTTCTAAGCGGTCAGGAGAGGCATTGCTCACCGCTTTAATACGCCCGCTAAGAAGTTCTAAGTTACACACCGAAGAATCGCAAAGCAAATAAGATTCACTTTGGAAACGATTCTTCTCACGGATAATTTGTGCCGTTAAGAAGGGCACTGACGACACAGGAGGCATGACCGGAAACGCGGGCGGTATGTGCATTTTTCGGGCGGCAGAAAGCGAGGGACGTATATGAAAGGTTTGAAGGCAGAGGAAAAAAGGAAAATGGATGAAAACCCGGGAGCCGGGAGTCCGTGGGAACCGAACCGGGAAACGGATCCGGCAACGGAGCAGGAGGCAGAGGACCGGGAACGGGAGGAGAGAAGTTTTTCCGTCGGAGGGCGCAGAAGGGAGCGAAAGTGTCTCACAGGCTCCATGATGGCAAAAATCGCGGCGTTTTTCCTGCTTGCAGGATCGGCACTGGCAGGGCTGGGAGCAATGGTTTTCGTGGCGTATATGGAAATACACGAATTTTACACCGCGGATATGGATACGATACTGCTGAGTGTGATGAGAGAGGAAATGCGCGCAGAGACTTATATAGCGGAATACTATATACGAGAGGGGAAAATCAGCCAGGCCATATTCATGCTATGGGAGTCCAATATGGACATGGCTATTATCGAGGAGAAAAACGGACAGGAAAACGTGATCTGGAAAACCGAGAGAGAGTACGAATCCAAGCTGACAATAGACACCTATATCACATTTGATAAAACAGAAAAAAATGTACGTTTAAATGGCTATAGCATGGAGGACGAGAAGATCTATTTATACCGGGTATGGCTGAATCCGGAATTTCCGATGGCGGATACTTTCCGAAACAGGGCGGAATGGACCGGATTGCTGTATGAAAACCGATACATGATCCTTGGAATAGCGGCGGCAGGTTTCGTTCTGTGTCTGATTTGTTTTGTGTTTCTCATGTGCAGCGCAGGACATCGGAACGGCCGGGAGGGAATTGTGCCCGGCGTATTGACAGGGATTCCGCTGGATGTATTGGCAGCGCTGTTTTTCGGGGCGGCAGTCGGTTCCTGCGCTTTCCTCCTTGGGGGATTCGGCCGGAACAACGAGACGGTATGGATGCTGTTGCTGGTAGCGGAGGGTGTCTTTCTGACGGTCTGGCTCACCCTTTTCTTTATGGATTTTGCCGTGCGGCTGAAGAGAGGAAACTGTTGGAGAAACAGCCTGATTTATATGATTTTGAGATGGTTCTGGCATGTACTGCGTTTTTTGTGCCGCGGGATAATGACTTTGTTTCGGGGGGTGCCGCAGATACTTACCACCATGATTGCTTACGGAGCGCTGTGCATGTTGGAGATGATCGGGGTGTTGCGCTATTGCGTATCGGAGGCCGTTATGCTGTGGGCAATAGAGAAGGTGCTTCTCCTTCCTGTGATCATGTATGTGGCGCTGATTTGCGATAAGTTTCTGACGGCCGGCAGAGCCCTGGCGGAGGGGGATGAGGACTATCGGGTAAATACGGCCGGAATGTGGGGAGATTTTAAGGAGCATGGAGAAAATCTCAACAGTATCGGCAAGGGAATTTCCAGAGCCGTGGCAGAGCGGATGAAGAGCGAGCGTCTGAAGACAGAGCTGATTTCCAATGTATCTCACGATTTGAAGACACCCTTGACATCCATTATAAATTACGCGGATTTGATCTATGAAGAGACACGCCAGACCGCCTTGGCCGATGCAGGAGGCGGAGGAGAGGAATCCGGGGCCCGGGGATTGGATCAGGAGAAAATAGAAGAATATTCGGAGGTTCTGCTGCGTCAGTCCAGAAGGCTGAAAAAGCTTTTGGAGGATCTGGTGGACGCCTCCAAAGCCACAACCGGGAATGTGGAGGTCAATCTGGAATCCTGCGAGGTGGGGGTATTGCTCTCCCAGGCTGTGGGGGAATATCAGCAGCGGATGGAGGAGAGGGCCCTGGAGCCGGTAGTCCGACAGCCGGAGAAACCGGTGGAAATCATGGCGGACGGCAGGCATCTCTGGCGGGTATTTGACAATCTGCTGAACAATATATGCAAATATGCGCAGGAGCATTCCAGAGTCTATCTGAGTGTGGAGGAAAAGGAAGGGCAGGTGCTGATTATATTCCGCAATATGTCCAAATATCCCCTGGACATTTCCGCCCAGGAGCTGGAGGAGCGGTTCGTGCGGGGGGACAAATCCCGGCATATGGAGGGCAACGGATTGGGACTGTCCATTGCCAAGAGCCTGGTGGAGCTGCAGAACGGGCAGATGGAGATTGTCATCGACGGAGATTTGTTCAAGGTGTCGCTGTGTTTTCCGCAGAAAGAGATATAAATTTATCCCGAGGCACACCCGAATATCCTGTGAGGGCAATTTAGGGTAGTCCCAGAAAGAGAATAAGCTATTATACAATGACCTTGTAGAGAGGATGATTCCTTTCTATGAGGTCATTTTGATTCATAACAATAGAATTTATTCCCTGTCCTCTCACATCAGCCCAATCATCTTCAGAAGCCTCTGCTTCTTGTCGGAATCGCAGAGTTTCAGCAAATCCTTGATTCTGCTGTCCATATCGTCACTGTTCCTGTTTGGCTTGAAAGTGTATTCGCCATCCAGGAAGCAAAGCCCAGCTACGGAAATTATGTTCTCGAGTATGACCCACAAGTTCCCTTTTGAGAGGGCGGCTATGGCTGAAAAGATGATAAAGAGAGCCAAAGCCCGCAGGAACAGGCATATCAGGGAGATAATGGACAACAGAGAAGAGAAGCTGGCAAAGAGAATCAGGGAGGCATACAGGGTATGGAGAAGCCCAATTTGCCAGTGGCTGAGGAGGATTGACAGTATGGGAGATTTGATGGTTAGGCTACAGGAGAGGCTTGCCCGCTATGGGATGGACTGTATGGAGCCTGTGGAACAGGAACAGATGATAGAAGCCCTTGCGGAGCCGCTAAGGGGGAGTATGACACCATCCCAGGCAGAACAGGTCAGGGAGATTATAGACAGAATCTGCCGACAGGCAAGAAAGGATGCTTTCTTGTAGGGGGCAAGGTGCATGGAGGAGCTGGTAACAGGAGCCGAAGTAGAAATCCCTCTTAAGATGGGGGGCATCTGGAGCTAGACAGGCCTTGTCTAGCGGGAGAATGTCAGTTTTACCAGTAAAATCAATGCTTTCAAGAGTATCGGAGCGGAATGTGTTATGCTTCTGAATGGTTTTTGGGAGAAAAGGTGAGAGGATATAAATTTTTTTGTGTATTGAGAAAGTTGTACCGGATGAACAGTCAGGGAGAGCTTGTGAAGGGTACGATCCGGAAGTATGTACCGGGGGCACGACCTATGATGAAATACTGGCGAGTTTGCCGGTTCCCGATGAAGGACCGGCGGGAGCGACCTTTACAGGGTGGCAGTATTACAGTTATTCTTCCAGCATTGGTTCACAAAAGGTATACAGGAACGTTGATTGCTCCCTTCGTGTATTTGCCTGTTATGCGGGCAAGACGCTGGTATCTTCCAATGTATCCTGGTTCGGGGAGCAGGGGGGAAACACGCTGGATTGCAACGGAGGCGTCTGGATGGATACGGCAGCGGCTGTCGCATTCATGAAAAAGAAACGCTCCTGACCAAAGTAATATAAGTTTACTTAATAAAATACGATAAATTTTCGGAGAAAAGGAGCTGTATTACTTGACACATTCCTTTTCTTTTGTTATAAATGTATTAAGATAATTAATACGCTTATTACTTTTAGAACACCCTGGGAGAGGAAGTGTTATGATTTTGTTAGATTATCGCGACAAACGTCCTATCTATGAACAAGTAGTGGAAAAGCTAGAGCGTCTGATTGTAAGCGGAGGGCTGGAACCATTGACCAAGATGCCCAGCGTGCGCAGTCTGGCCATGGAATTGTCCGTCAATCCGAACACCATACAGCGCGCCTATACCGAGCTGGAACAGGACGGCTATCTATATACGGTATCCGGACGCGGCAGCTTTGTGACCGCGGAGAGCGACTGGCGGGAAAACAAGCAGAGCAAAGTATTGAAGGAATGGAAAAATATCACCCTGCAGGCCAGGGAAGCCGGATTGCCGAAGGAGATCCTGGAGGAAGCGCTGCGTCAGGCCTATGCTCCTGATGCGGGGGGAGCCATTGATATTTCAGAAGCGCAGCACGGCTGAGGGGAAGTCATTTCCAGCGGCGCGGCGCAGAGACTTATAGCAGGAGGACGATCATGATAGAATTTCAGAATGTAAGAAAACAATTCGGCGCGGTAAAGGCTGTGGACGGCGTTACCGCCAGGATTGAAGAGGGGCATGTATTCGGACTCATCGGCACCAACGGCGCCGGCAAGTCTACCCTGTTGCGCCTCCTTGGCGGGGTGATACGGCCGGATGGGGGCAGGATCCTTGTAGACGGGGAAGCGGTATACGATAACCCGGAGGCAAAGGGGAAGATTTTTTACATATCGGATGAGCAGTATTTTATCAAAAGCGGGACCCCCAGGGATATGCTCCGGCTGTATCGGGCTTATTACCCCGGCTTTGACACGGAGAAATGGAATGATCTGACAGCGAAATTCGGACTGGACACGGCGCGTAAGATCAATACATTTTCCAAGGGAATGAAAAAACAGCTTTCTGTTATCTGCGGAATCTGTGCAAACACGAAGTACCTGCTCTGCGACGAAACCTTCGACGGGCTGGATCCGGTTATGCGCCAGGCGGTGAAGACTTTGTTTGTGCGGGAAATGGAGGAGCGGGGACTGACACCGGTGATCGCATCCCACAACCTGCGGGAGCTGGAGGATATCTGCGAGTATGTGGGACTGCTTCATAAAGGAGGGATCCTGTTTGAGCGGGATCTGGATGAAATGAAGCTGAATATACATAAGATTCAGTGTATCGTCAAGACGCAGGCCATGCTGGGACAGATCAGAGAAGGGATGGAAGTACTGACCATGGAGAACAGGGGCTCCTTGTATACCCTGACAGTCAGAGGGGCGAGAGCGGAGATAGAGGCTTTTATGGAAGGGCTGGATCCTGTCTTTTTCGAACTGCTGCCGCTGTCCCTGGAGGAAATATTCATCAGTGAAACGGAGGTACAAGGATATGATGTCAAAGCACTCATTCTTTAAGATGATGAAAGAGGATATGCGCCATAAGACCTGGATGCTTGCGCTGTCCGGCCTGGGGCATTTCCTGATGATTCTGGTGGCATGGCTCATCTGGCGGGGAAATATGGGAAAGTATTATGGCAATATGACAGAATTGCTGAGCCGGGGAGAAAGGGCTGTTCTGGATACGGCACAGGGTCTTCTTACCTTTTTCGGCGAATATCTGCCCATGGCGGGGGGCGGTCTGGCCTTTGTGGGAGCCATGATCGTGGGAATGGCCGGGTTTCGCTTTGCGTTTCACAGAAATATGACAGATTTGTACCATGCGCTTCCCATAAAGCGGGATACGCTGTACGGCATCTGCTGGCTAAACGGAATTATGATCTGGTTCATCCCTTTTATCGTGTGCACGGGCGCGGTGCTCCTGATGGGATGCAGTATGGCGGCACAGCTGTCCCCCGGATTGCATTCTCTGGAGCTCATGCCCGAGGTGCTGAAGGCTGCCGTAAGAGGCATTATCACGGTGGCCGTGGTGTATCTGCTGGTCTACCATCTGGTGCTGACGGCTGTGATGCTTTCCGGGAATCTTTTGAATGCACTGATTTCCATGGTGGTTCTGGGAGTGGGGGTGATTGCCGCCTACGGGCTGAGGGTTGCGTATTTTGACACCTATATGACAACCTTTTACGGGGCTTTCTGGAACAGCTGGATTGTGTACGGCTCTCCTCTGTATTCTGCGCTGGTTTTGCTGAATACGGAAATCAATATGTCCGATGCCGCAGAAGTGTGGATATGTGTCGGACTTAATTTGGTCGTAGGATTGGGGCTGGGTGTGTGCGCATGGCAGCTTTACAGGAGAAGGGCTTCGGAGACAGCGGAACAGGGTATCGGCATCCCGGCTGTGGCGGCGTGTTTTCGGCTGTTTCTGGGCACGGCCGGAGGCATGTGCGGCTGGGGCTTGTTTATTTTGCTGGTATCGGATGCGGGGGCGCTGGGCTGGGGAATTTTCGGAGCCGTGCTGGCATCGGTCTGTGTTACCGGTATCCTGGATATGATTTTTCAGATGGATGTGAGGGCATTCTTTTCCCATAAGCTGCAGATGGCGGCGGCTACGGGCCTGACGTTGTTTCTTTGCTTCCTGTTTTACTGGGATTGGATCGGTTATGATGCCTATCTTCCGAATCGGGAAGAGATTGCGGAGATTGCCGTGTATGACGGAGATTTGACGAATAATTATAATAATTACGGAGGAGCCGATAACAGAGTTTTGGAAAATATGCATTTTCAAGATGAAGATATTCTATACGCCTATCTGGAGCGTATGGTGGAAAATGCAGGGGAGGAGCGGGCGGGAAGAAGTGACCGTCTGGCAACAAAGATAACGTTGAATAACGGTAGAAGCTATTACCGGTATTACTGGACGGAAAAGGAGGACTGGGATGTAGTCGGCCCCATCCTCACCAGTGAGGAGTATCTCGGGTGCGCGTACCTGATCGATGAAGAGGAAATATATGAGTGCAGGGAATTCCGGCTGGAGACCGACGAGGAGGCATATTACGGGGATAAGGGAGAGGATGACAGTGTTCGGGCTATTATCAGGGCATACAATCAGGATGTACGGGAGAATCCGGAAGCCGTGATGCTGGGAGAGGGCAGAATACTGGCCATTATGTCGTTCAGCATTTATTATGAGGAGGAATGGGGGACTGTCCATAAAGATGTGCAGGCGGATGTGTATGAATCCATGGAACATACTGTGGAGGCTCTGCGTAAGGCAGGCTATGAAGTACCCTTGAAAGAAACCGGAATTCAGTTTTTTGAACTCACATTGACATGCAGTGAAATGGATACGGCACAGGAGCAGATTGCATTGGCCAGAGAACGGTACGGTGTATACGGGAATCCGGGCCGGGAGGAAAATGCCGGGAGCCTGGAGACGGAAAGCGGAGCGGATACATGGTCGGCTGCTGAGGAAGGATTCGGTGCAGCTTCCTTTGAGCAGGAGGCTGTAGCAGAATATGAAGACAGGATAAAATCTGTGATGATTACGGACAGAGAGGAGGTAGAGGAAGTGACCGCATTGGTCAGCTTCCTCTGGCCCAGCCGACATCTGAGTGTATTCGGGAAGGACTATATAGAGGTGAAAGCCGTGAGGGAGAATGGAAGCGAGAAGATTTGCTATATTCTCCAAGGGGCATTGCCGGAGAAATATATTTTACGGTTTGGGGAATGAAAGCAGGTGAAGACAAGGCTTCCCGGGCGCTTCACCCGCACTTCGCCCGGGCACAAACCGGGAAACCGGAGGTTGCGGTTTTGGGGGGATTGGGGTATAATGTTGACTCAGAAGGACACTGAGTCAACTTTTGATTCCAAATGCGCCGGGGCGCATGAAATTATGATTAATATGACCATATTCGCGGCAGGAAACGGCCGAATGGTCTTTGAAGGCAGGAAGCAAAAAAGCAGAAAGGACGAAAATATATGGGGCGGGATGAGATGCAGTCCGTAGTGCAGGCAGAACCTGAAAATATGCAGGGGGAGGCGGAGCGTAAAAACATGCATTTGCAGCAGCATGTGCCGGTTCACGCGCCGATTCCGGGGCTTGGACTGAGAAGTATGAAGACTGCCCTGGCAGCAGTTCTCACAGCCTTGCTTTACGCCTTTCTGCCCGGCAGCAATCCCACCTTTGCCTGCATAGGCGCCATTTTCGGTATGGGGGCTGATATGGAAGATTCCCGCCGTAGCGGAGGCAACCGCTTCTTCGGGACCATTATCGGCGGTTTCATCGGGCTGGGACTTTACTGGGCGGAGCATCAGTTTTATCCGGAGGGAAGCTATTGGCTGCGATTGCCGCTGCTGTTTGTGGGCACGATCCTCCTGATTACGCTGTGTGTGCTTTTTCATTGGCCGGGAGGCGTGCAGCCGGGGGGCGTAGTTCTGTGCATTATTCTGTTCAATACCCCGCCCCACCATATAGACTATGCGATTAACCGCATGATTGATACCGGGGTAGGCGTGGTCATTGCGTTTCTGGTGAACTATCTGCTTCCCAGATCCCGGCTGGAACATTGGTTTCGGCTGGACCGGAAAGGAAACTGAAGAGGCAGGAAGAAATCATATAAAGTTTGGCAGAGAAGTTGACAAACTGCCGATTCCGGCCGATATCAATATAGGAAGTTATGAACATACCCGGGGAATGGAACATTCCCTTATTTGCCCCGATGCGCAGGAGACGGTTACTTCGACGGTTACTCGCGTTGTTATAGGTTCGATCCCTATCTGCCGTGGAAACGGCAGTAGCTCAATGGTAGAGCACGACACACCGTTTCCGATTATTCTCGGGGCATTTTATCGATTTCGATCTTTCCCGGAGGGAAAGCGGGACGGATTAGAATTGGCATTCCTAAAGACAGGAGGGGATAGAGATGAGCCGTTTTCGTGATGTATTAAATCAGGATACGAAGAAGGATACAGTTGTCAATTTTATGGGCGGGGAATCATACCGTGTCAACCCGCTGGATACCCTGAAGATGATCACGGCGTCTTCGATTTTCGGAGAACCCTCCTATTACCGTAAAGGCGGATTGCAGGGGGCGCCGAAGGACGCCTGTTTTGCACGCTGCGAACTGCTGGAGGGTTATCTGCTTTTTGCGGATGAATGGGCCGGGAAAACCACCACCGAGATCATGGAAAAGGCTGTGGACGAAGCATTGGATGCGGATTTTGAGGGAACACTGCGCTGGGCTGTCACTCTCAGACAGGATTTTCAGATGCGCCTGAATCCGCAGGTCATTATGGTGAGGGCTGCGCTGCATGCCGGCAGGAAGGCATTCACACAGGCCAATCCCGGGCTGTTCGGCGACATCGAACGTCAGGTGATGGCCAGAGGGGACGATGCCATGTCGCAGCTGGCCTATTTTCTATACACGAACCACGGAAAGCAGCGGATGCCCAGTCTGCTAAAGCGTGCACTCTCCGATAAGCTGGGATCCCTGAATGCATATGAGGCTGCCAAATACAAAAATGCGGAAATGGGGCTGAAGGACGCAGTCTGCATTACCCATGCCCATTCCCCCATCATCGATGAATTTATGGCTACAGGCGCCGTTCGATTGCCGCAGCAGAAGAAAACCTGGGAGAATCTGCGCTCCGAGGGTTGGAAGTGGCGGGATATTTTCCATGAGATTTCCATGGGACATATGGCTCTGCTGCGGAATCTGCGAGGGGTGTTCTCCGAGGAGGAAGATTTGGATTTCTGCAGAGAATATCTGGAGCGATTAAGGAGCGGCGTAAAGACAGGCAGGCAATTTCCTTTCCGGTATTACAGCGCCTATAAGGCGGTGGAGAAAAGCACCTGCGCGCACCGTCCGCAGATCATGGATGCATTGGAGGAATGCATAGATCTTTCCATGGAAAATATTCCGAGATTTCAGGGCAAAACCATGTGCCTGTCGGACAATTCCGGTTCCGCATGGGGAATGATCCCTTCGGAGTACGGAACCGTTCAGGTGGCTGTGATTGACAATCTTTCCTCCGTGATAGCGGCGGCAGCCTCCCAGGAGGGATATGTGGGAAAATTCGGTGACAGGCTGAAAATCTGTCCTGTTTCCAGCAGGGGTCAGATTCTGCGCCAGTGCAGCGAAATATCGGCAGGGATGAATTCTGATGTGGGGGGAGCGACGGAGGGCGGAATCTGGGAATTTTTCTCCAATGCCATCGAAAAGAAGGAGCATTGGGATCAGATTTTTATCTACTCGGATCAGCAGGCCGGACACGGCGGACTGTACGGAACCGCCGCACAGCAGAAAGCCTATCAGAGCAGGGGATACAGCTGCCGGGGATACGGCAGACGTGGGGAAGGCGGCTATATCAATGTCTTTGACCTGATACTTGCATACAGACGTAAGGTGAATCCCGATGTGAATGTATTCTCGATTCAGACAGCCGGATACAATAATGTCTGTGTGCCGGAGTATGCGTACCGCACCTGCATCCTGTACGGATGGACCGGCAAAGAGCTGTTGTTTGCCAGACAGATGATAGACCTTTGGGACGAATCTTCAAAAAATCAAAAAAAGTGAAAAATTTTGTTGACAAATGCCGGGTCTCATTGTATACTAAACAAGTCGGTTGCGAAAGCAGCCGACGGAATGGAATCTTAGCTCAGCTGGGAGAGCATCTGCCTTACAAGCAGAGGGTCATAGGTTCGAGCCCTATAGGTTCCACTTAATGCTGGTGTGGCGGAATAGGCAGACGCAAAGGACTTAAAATCCTTCGGGAGTTAATCCCGTGCCGGTTCAAGTCCGGCCACCAGCATTATTTTATGGGAATCCATTCCGGCAGAGCTGGGGTGGATTTTTCTTTGCCTGAAAATTTGCCGTTCATAGTGGCCAGCGTTACAACATGCCGGACAGTGATGGTGTCTGTATTAAAACTGGCTGGGGGAGTATCTGATGGTTACGACGATAACCTGTCGCCGCTTTTCGTCGACACGGTAAATAACCGTATAATTGCAAACGAAAAGCTGCCTGTATCCTTTGTTGGCATATGCGCCTGTTTTCCTTACCGGAAAACGGTAGGGCATTTCTTCTAAAGAAAGGATTGCCTTTTCCATTTTATCCACCATTTCCAGTGCGGTTTCAGGTACCAGTAAAGTCTGGGCGATATAAACATAGATGCCATCTAAGTCCCGTAAAGCGCGGCTTGTAAGGGATACATTGTATTTATCCAAAATGTTTCCTCCTTAAAGAATCAAATGCGCTTCTGGCATCATGGAGTATTCCGTCCCGGGCATATTCGGTTTCTGCTTCCAGGATTGCAGCATCTGTTTCGGCGGTTTCCAGCATGGACTCATATGTTTCCATGCTCATGACAACAAGATCACCATATCCGTTTTTGGTAATGAACACAGGCTCTTTTTTTGCATGACAGATTTCGGAAATTTCATTGGTGTTCCGTAAGTCTGTAATTGGTCTGATCTGTGGCATCTTCAACGTCTCCTTTCTTGTTTTGTGTATTATTATAACAGAATTATGTGCAAAATTCAATTTTATATTCTGGACAGATATGAATTTTATATGCAGATAGAATGGAATGAAAAAGGGAGAAACAGCATAAGCTGCCTCTCCCGGTTGTTTCTAAAGCGCATATTTTTGGTATCTTCCTGTTAATTTTTCATCATGCTGTTTCCCTTCTGTTTCCTAATTTTTTCAGGTTTTCTATGTGGCACCTGGCAAAGATTTGGAAACTGTTGTCCAGATACGTCTGCCCTTTTTCCTCCATCAGCTGCATGGCTTCCTTTTGCTGTTGATACCATTTTTGCTGGGCTACATTCCCTTTATTGCATACAAGGAAAGTTACAATGGAAGTCGGATATTTGAATTCATGCAGCTTGAGGTTTTCGGCATAGCTTTGTGCGGCATCCTGATCATCAAAGATGTCATGGTACAGCCTTTGTACCAGTGGGACACCTTTGGTCGGGGCAAGGAAATCTTCCGTCACGATATAGCCGAGCTGGTCATCCGGAATGTCCTCAATGTGGTATGTCGTAATGTAGGAAACCTGGCCGAAAGCGTAATACCGCCTGAATGTCCGTTTGCTGCCATCAAAGACAGCTTCCCTCTCCAGATAGGTCTGCCCGTCAAATTCACTGGTTTCGCAGTCCTTATAGGTTACATTCCCGTCACTGTCCGTTTCCTCCTCCTTGATCGCAAACCGGAAGCAGGATTTTTCGGAAAGCGCCTGCAGTATCTCTTCCCGGATGTCTTCCACATAAGGGAAGTCTTTGGCGATGTCATCTGCGATGGCTTCCGGAACCATTTCCTCCCCGATATTGAAAGAGCCACCACTTTTTAACTGTTCGTATATGGTACAGGAGTCATGCCAGTCTATGCCCCCGTAAGTTGATGTGGTTATGTACATAAGAGCCTCCTTCTTGTTTATTTATAATCTTATCTTTTTATATTGTCCTAAACATATGCCGATTGCGGGAGAGTGACGTCCTCTTTTCCCTTCATGGCAGACTGGTGGTAATCCAGTTCGCTGATCACGGCTTCGATGGTGTCAAATGCTGCGGACAGCTCCAGATACCGTGTGATGAAGCCGGTGACTTCCGTATAGAGGAGCATCTGCTGCTGTTTGGTCAGCCTGTTCAGGGCAGAAATCCGTTTCTGTTTTTCCGCCCATTCATCTGCACAGTAGATGTTCTCATGCTCCAGGAGCTCCGTCATATCGGTGTCGGACAGCATTGCGGCCGCAGTGTTGAACCATGCAGTTGCCGTCTGGCTGCAGTCGTCCTCATCGCAGAAAGCGATCTTTTTGGCGGGCATCTGGTACCAGAGCCTGTTCTTTACATCCTGCAGCTCCACATACAGGTCAGATGCCATATTGCATAGTTCATTGATCTGGTCATAGTAATGGTCCCAGTAGGGGCTGTCCTTCTCGTTCCCGTTGTAGCAGTAGTCCATCATTTTATCCAGCCCATCTGATATGGACCACAGATCCAGCTTTTTATAAAGTGCCATTTCCGGTCCCTCCTTCTAATATGGGTTTACAAATTCATGGATGGAGATATAATCAGCATCCAGGATGTCCTGTAATGCCTGGGCAGAGCCGGCGTCAATGCCTCCGCATTCCGAAAACCACTGCAGCAGGTCATCTTCCGAATCAAAATAGAGATCCGTATCCCCGTCCGCGTCGTCAAAGAGGGCATCCAGGGAGCCGTCTTCCGGCCTTTCTGAAAGATATGCCTTATAGTGGGTGGGCAGGTACGCCCCATTTATATCGGTGTTGATATATACGCCGCATCCGGATTCCTCCGCCTGCAGTTCAAAACTCACACCGAAATGGCCTGCGAGGCATAAGTATGCTTCATACATGGGACTCCATGCAGAGTCGCAGTACAGGGTGATGTGCCCGTCCCTGGCAAGGGTAGTATCCACCACATCACTGCGGAGGTCTATACCGTCTGTTGGGATGTTATTCTGCTCGAATATCCGGCAGAGCCTGATATCGTTAGCTAAAACCCCGGCTGGGTAACAGGAGGCAATGGAGCTGCGCAGTGCGGCAAGTCCTTTTTCCTGCCCTTCAGATGCGGCATAAAAAACCACGGTATCCATACAGATATTTGACATCTTACGCCGCCTCCTTCCTGTCTTCCAGATGGAAGAATTCGCTGATGTCCCAGGCGCCTTTTAAGTATTTTGCCGCCGGGCATTCCCCGTCTCCGTCATCCTTGCTGCAGGTGCAGCTTCCGTCCCTGTGCATGGCGAGCAGGGAAGCAAGTGTTTCCCACTGCCTGCTCCTGTCATCTGCTTCCGCAATATTGCTGCAGCTGTAGTATCTGCCGCAGTTCTGCTCACATTCTGACATATCTTTTTCAATCCCCATGCAGACTGCAGGAGCAGTCTGGGACAGGGATGAGAAGAACTGTGGCTCCAGTGATGCGTTGTGCAGGTGGCTTAAGGCAAGCTCCAGCAGGTCATTGTGTCCCGGGAATTCCTCAAGGTGTCCCGAATGGAACCGGGTGTCCGGATCCTGTGCGGCATCCGCAAGGGCATTGGCGAAGTCCTCGTCCAGATAGCGCCGCTCTATGATGCGGTAGGCTTTTTCCAGCTCATCATCTGTGAGCGTGGCTGTGAATTTTTTATTGTCTATGGTTCTTTCAATCTGAAGTTCTTTCATCTCATTCTCCTTTTTGTTGTGTCGTGGCGGCTATGCGCTTTTTTCCTGAAGGCATGCGGGGTAAAGTTCCAGCGGAATCCATTTCCCGTTCTGCCAGAAGCAGTGGCTGGCCACACAGTAGATGAGCGGCGCGACATCCGGATTCTCCAGGCATTCCTGTGTGATATACAGCGCCAGGTGCTTTTCATAGAAAGGCTCCAGGTCGGCAAGTATCTTCTCCCGAAGCGCCCCTGCCAGGGAATCAAATTCCACTATGTCCTGGTGGCGGAAGGCTGCCCTTGAGAGCTGCTTCAATGTGCCGGAGCGCTCAATCGTCCCGTTGATGATGGGGACAGCCTCATCAAGGTAATCCCTGTGGATGCGGATGCCGTTAAGGGCAACTTTTGCAGCATAATCCGATGCCCTGCGCTTTATTTCCGCACAGAGTCCCGTATAGCCTTTTTTGTACCTGGTCTTCAGCACGTTAAGGGGAACCTTCTCCCGGTTGTGCTTCAGGGTGGCCAGGAGTTTTGCCAGCTCCTCCCTGAGCAGGGCGGTTTCCTTATCCGTTCCATTCATGGTGTGTCCTCCTTCCAAAAGGGGGCCGCCGTATGTTGCAGGCAGCCCCGGATTATTTTGTATAGTCTGTGCAGGGGTCAGGCTGTCACGCGGAAAGCCCCTCCCGGCTGGTTATTGTAGGAAATAGTGTAGACGCTGTTTAAGGTTTCAAACCGCACATGGCTGGATGAAGCCTCCAGGATGGCCTGCACGGTGGAAGTGCGGATCAGGTTCCCCTGGTAAAGGTACATGGCGGGGAGCCCCGGCCGCAAAACATCTGTCAGTGCGCCGGTCACGGAAACCTCACGCTTGTATGCCTGTGCCTGGTTCTGGTCACTGTTTTTATTCTTAAATATTGTAAGCATAGTGTCATCCTCCTTTATGCTGCCTGGCAGTTCAGGCGGTATACGCCGTTCCCGCAGGCTGTGTACTGGTCTTTGTGTTCATTGTGCATTTTATAGTTATCAGCATCACGTTAAAGATAGCTGATTCGCGTATTTAAGGTTTCCATGGCTCTGCCTCCTTTTCTGCATACAGACAGCACTCCCCACATGCTCTGCTTCCATTTCCAATACACAGCGGATAGGGATTGTCCTGCTCCGGTGTATAACAGTCCGGATGTGCGTTCTCTTTCAAATATTCATCCACAAACTCACGGGCGACCTCTGAAAAGGTCTGCCAATAGGCTTCCCAGTAGGAATCGTTCTTCCCTAATGCACTATGGAGCCGCTCTGGAAACCGGGTATCACGAACCATACGGTCATACTGCTCATCGGTCAGCTTATCCATCTCCTTCCAGTCCGTCACCTGGGACATGAAATCCTCAAGCTGGCAGGATGTTTTATAGATCTCCGACATTTCCCTGATAAACCGGTTGGAAACACAGAGCTGCGGGAAAGCGATTGCGATATGATAATGGTTTTCACAATATTCACCATCAATATAACATTCGTAGATGGTATCTATTGAATCCGTCATAAAATTCTCCTGATTCACCCACCTGGAGATACAGCCGGTTTCCTGTTCTTCTTCCAGCCTCTGCACCATTATGCGCTTCGCGTCATTAAAATCCGTATAAACCTCGAATGAACTTCCCTGCCTGCCATCTATCGCCCAGTCCTCCAAAAGGACACAGATTCTCGGATAATGACGACACTTTTTCAGGTCGTCAAGCGGCTCCACCATTGACGGAGCCAGAATGACAAAATCCAAGATGATGTCATCAATGGTCTTTGGCTGCTGATACAGGTCGGAAAAAACCTTTTCCAGCTTTTTTACTTCACAGGGGAGTGCGGGAACCTTGAAAGAACAGTACAGATCCGGTGTTTCATTTTCCGTTTCCTTATCCTCACCGTCACGGATTTCCGTAATCGTCCCGTACAGACCCCCATACTCACTTTCCGGCGTTCCCACAATGGGAGCACCAATTACATGGGTCATACCTTCATATTCAAATTTGCTGCCGATTCGATTGATTATCATTTTTTTCCTCACTCCTTTGCCTAAAAATCCATTTCCGTAAGGCGTATCCTCATGCGGCGGAACCGCCCGTGGATGCCGTGTACGGTGGTGGAGAATATTTCTGCGATCTCCCGGCAGGTCAGACCGTCGGCCTTTAAGTGTACCATCTGCCGTTCCGTTTCCGTCAGGCAGGAGAGCACCTCCATTGCGAACAGCCTGTCAGCGGCCTGGGCCTGCAAGTCCTTCCTGCGGTCAGGCAGGATCTCATCCAGGGTCAGCCCGTCCCTTGTGTAGGCATGGGTGCTGACTGTAGGCGCCTTGCGCTTCGGCCTGTTCTCATAAGCGTAATGTTTGTTCAGGCAGTCGCCCATTTTTGTCCATGCAATCGTGCTGAACTGGAAGCGGGACAGGGCAGGGTTCTCATCATATTCCTGCACCGCCTGGAGATACCCGAAGATAACGATGTCGTAATACTCCTCCGCGGGAAGCCCTTTGTGGCTCAGGAAGCGGAAGACGGTGTCCTGGTGTTCCTCCGCAAATTGTCTCTGTAAATGTGTCAGTTCATGTAATCTGCTCATATGTTTTTCTCCTCCTGTATGATGGTTTCTGTCAAGATGTCTGCAAGCAGCCGGGCGCATGTCCGTTCCGCATCCGTGACGGTGCGGTAATGGGGCAGCACCACGGCTCCTATCGGCTGGCCTTTT
>OFHM01000636.1_pt1 | contig 28079 bp, 28 predicted proteins | sample 1521311 | NCBI WGS metagenome assembly OFHM01 (sample SAMEA3504083, study PRJEB24116) | mouse gut metagenome | biome: mouse gut; feature: mouse-associated habitat; material: faeces | place: Denmark | collected 2011 | reverse complement strand
ATTCACCAGATGGGCAGCTGCCTGCCCTTCGAGGTCGTCCGGGAGAAAGAGTTCGCCCCCATCAAGAACAAGACCGGCATCGACTCTGTGGAGAGCGCCAGGGAGCTGCTGCGATTGAACGGGGTTATCCTGTAAAAGATAAGGAAATTATAAAAAAGTTCGCCTTATATGCCAGTAAGGCGAACTTTTTTAATGCTTTTCTCATTATATACGGAATAAGATTATATTGCAAGCCCCATTTTTATTTTCTTTAACACTATTTTTTGCTAGTTCTTTACCTTTTTTACGCTTCCACCGCTTTTCTCCTGTTGTTGCTTTTCACTACTTTTCAGGTGCAGACTGTATAGGATGCCCTGAAACAGACTGACCGCATGCAGTACTCCGCCCTGCTTGGAGCAAAGGAATCCTTGCAGAGCGAATCAGGATATATGGGGTCGCATTCGAGGTAAAGGTGTTCATTTGGTAGAAAACCCCTTTTTCATGAGTTCAATCTCCTGTCTGAGCTGCTGGACTTCCTCCTGAAGCTGCCGGACAGCCTCCTCCGTTATTTCATTGCTGTTGCTGGCTGAAGTCTCCCTCTTCAGGAAGCCCTCACGGAGCCCTTCCTTGCTATAATACTGGTCTTTTATGTTATGGGCGATTCCCCAGATCCGCTTTTTGCCGAGCACGTCTGCCGGATAGCCGTACTTGCTGAGAATCTGGCGTGGGATTTCCCCTTTCTGGTACTCCTGCCAGAAGAGTTCTTTGAATTCTTTTGTGAAGTACAGGGTAGATGGCGTGACGGAATAGGTATAAGGATTGCTCCGCAGCATTTCCATTTCTTCGTTAGTGAACACTTTTTTGCCCATAATGCTCCTCCTCGTTCTTATTGTTTGGGTGCCACGCTTAAGCTGTTCTGCGTGGATTTTCAAATGTTTTCAACAATTCTTTATTTGTCATAGCAGCATTGAACTGACCATTTCGTTGCTTACACCATGGGATTTTCGCTTAACAGCTCCTGTTTATCGGTTCATCCATCTGTCTTTCGGGGTTACTCAAATAAGAGGATGGATGCCGGTTCCGGCAATTAGGGAAGTTCGCCTTACTGGCATATAAGAAGAACTTTTTGGGACGTGCGGTGCATATCTTTGGTGTATTGCGAACAGAATCCGTTGTATGGATTTGACCGTTCCCTGGAGAAGTGGGAAGGAGTAATTGGGTAGATTCCCTGAAGATGAGGTGCGGGGCATTATATTGGTGAACATCACGAATCTGGCCAGGAACGGAGACTGTTCTTGGGGGCAGGGAAGCTACAAGAGATTGAGAAGGCAAATGCGTAGTCGTTACAGCGAGAACGTTATGCTGGCAGTGGGAGCGGACATGAACCAGACAGCGAGTACGCTGGAGGTGCTGGGGGAGTGCAATGTGGCAATTTTGGTGGAGGAGCGCGGGAAGTAGCTCGGGGGGAAGATTCAAAAGGAGCATAAGTGTATTTCTGCGCTGGGGAAGCCGGTGGTGGGGCATGTAGTGATTTAGCAATAGAATAGTTAAAGATTTTTTGATAGTTGATTGCCATGGGCCGTTTGGCAGACATTGAGGATGCAAAAGTAATAGGAAATATTTTGTTTATGAAAGGCGATTTAGGGAGTATAAACGGGACTATGGGCAAGCAAAAAATAAAAATTTTGCATATAGCTGAATGTGCTGGCGGCGTAGATAGATATCTAAGATATCTTTTAAAATATATGAATCATGATAGGTTTGAAAATATTCTTTTATGTTCATTTAAGTACAAAAAAGAGGACTATGAACATTTGGCTGATTATATTGAACAGATGGATATTAAGCATGGAATAGGAATTAAATCATTGATGTCAATTTTTTCTGTGCGGAAAATAATTAAAAAGTATAATCCTGATATTGTATATGCGCATTCCAGTATAGCAGGAGCTATTACGCGAATGGCTGATATTGGGATTGAAAATCATTTAGTTTATAATCCGCATGGATGGTCATTTAATATGCAGTGCAAGAATATAAAAAAGCAATTTTATAGGATTATAGAAAAGTTTATGTCGCATTACACAGATATAATAGTTTGTATCTCCGATGCTGAAAAGAAATCAGCATTAAATAGAAAGATATGTAATGAAAACAAGTTATATGTTATTTATAATGGCATTGATATAAATGGATATGACTTAACTCAAAATACACTTTCAAAAGAAACTATAGGAATTTCTGAAGCTTCTTTTGTTGTAGGAACTGTAGGTAGGCTCAGCAACCAAAAAGCACCAGATGTATTTATTAAAGCGGCAGCTCTTATAAAAAAGGAAATCCCTAATGCTTTCTTTTTGATGATTGGTGGCGGTGATAAGTATGACGAAATAGTTAATCTTGCAGAATATTTTGGCCTTCAAGAAAGCTATAAGATTGTAGAGTGGGTTGATAATCCGATTGATTATATCCGGTTGTTTGATGTGGCATTGCTTTTATCTAGATGGGAAGGATTTGGGCTTGTCCTTCCAGAATATATGCTTGTAAGAAAACCTATTGTTGCCACGAATGTTGATGCCATCCCTTGGCTTATTAAAGACGGTAAAAATGGGATATTGATTCCGGTAGATGATGGAGAAGCAGTTTGTAAAGCAGTAGTCAAATTATATAATGATAATGATCTGTACAATAGATTAGCAGACCAAGGCGCCTCAGATGTGTTAGAGAAGTTTAATGCAAAACGAATGTCAGAAGAATATGAAGAGCTATTCAAAACATTAATAACTGCAGGATAATTGTCTAGTAGAGAAATTATGCTTAAATGTAGTGGCTACATAAGTCTTGATTAAAAAAACGCGAATGATCCAGAATTACGAAAAAGGTTTGGGGAGAACGGCAGAAAGCGGGTAATGGACAACTTTCTGGATGCCCAGTTTAAGAAGAATATCCAACTAGTGATAGAAGAGCTGTGAAGTTTTTTGTTTAGGGGATGGAAGCTGTATCCTGAAAATTTTTGAGCAGAAGACCATAGGTAGCGGGTGCTGGGCCATCGGACAGAGGATTCTGTCTAAGCATTAACCAGTGGGGATATTTTCAGAAGATTGCTGCTTTTCTGTGGTGAGTTAAAATATTATATAGAATGGTGAAACGGAACGCATGAAAAAATGTAAAACAGCAGTAATTGTTTATGATTATGGATTCATTAATGGCGGTGCGGCGAAAGTAGCAGTTGAAAGTGCATTGGGGCTAAGGAAAAGGGGAATAGAAGTCGTCTATTTTTCAGCAGTCGGTCCTTTGTGTGTAGAGCTTGCAAAGAGTGACATAAAAAGCATTTGCCTTAACATGAATGATATCAATTCAGGAAAGCGGAGAGAGGCAGTATGTAGAGGAATATGGAATCTAAAGGCTAAAAGGGAACTAAAGAAACTGCTGACTAATTTGGACAGGGATAGTACAGTGGTTCATTTTCATGGCTGGTCCAAAGCATTATCTTCATCTGTCGTATATGCTGCTTCTTCGATGAAATTTAGGATTTTTGTTACGCTCCATGATTACTTTTCAATGTGCCCAAATGGAGGCTTTTATCACTATCAGAGGGAAGAAATCTGTTCTTGTAAGCCTATGTCGTTAAAATGCATTTTAACAAATTGTGACAAGAGAAGCTATGCACAAAAAATATGGAGGGTGTGCAGGCAGACGGTTCAGGACTTTTTTATAAGAAAAAATAAGGACATTACTTATATCAGCATATCAGAATTGAACGAAAAGATAGCTGGAAAGTATCTGGTCGGAAAGCGATTCTACCGGATTAAGAATCCGGTTCAGTTTGGAAAAGAGACTATTAAGGATATAAAAGAAAATAAAGCGATTTTGTATGTGGGCCGTATTTCAGAGGAAAAAGGGATTGAGTTGTTTTGCGAAGCCATAGGGAACTTATTGAAAAAAGACATGCCTGTTGAAGGGGTCGTCGTAGGAGAAGGAGAGTATTCCAGCAAACTGATTGGAAGGTATCCTGAGATAAAATTTGTAGGCTGGAAAGACAGCAATGAAGTGCAGAGCCTTATGTGCCATGCGAGGGCGTTAGTATTTCCTTCGAAATTGTATGAGGGTGCGCCTTTGACAATAGTAGAAGCCATATCGGTGGGGTTGCCCTGCATTGTATCGGATTGCACTTCTGCAGTTGAATTAATCAAAGATGACTGGGATGGTTTATTGTTTCGGTCAAATGATGTATTCAGCTTAGAACAAAAAATAGCCTATATACTGGAAGAAGGTAATGCGGTAAGGATACATCTAAATTTAAGCAATTCCCTTGTTCGGGAGGATTATTCGGCTGATACTTATATTACTAATTTGTTACATGTATATTCAGCATAATGGAAATATGCAGAAGAAAAAGTAAATGACTTAGATAATGTATAAAAACTGGAAAGAGATACCCTATCTTTCAGATGAAAAAGACAAAAGAACAAATCGGTTGGGAAAAAGCTAAATGTTGATAATTTGGACGGGAAGAAACGAAAAATATGGAAACTGTATTGAATGGGGGCATAAATTTTGGTGCATGTAAGGATTGATAGAAAATCATCTTGTTTAGTTTTGTTATTATTGATTACAGTCCTATTCGGTTGCGTGACAAAAAGTGCTGCCATTTGCTTGGGGTGTGCAGTTATACAGGTGATTATGGTTTGCTGGAAAGCAGGGCTTTCTTTTTTGAGTGCTTTCTGCTTTATTATAAATTATTGTCTGCTACCGCAGTACATAGCATATACTGGTGGAAATGTTTATGGGCTGCTGGGCTTAGGATACATAAAGATATATTTTTTTGAGCTCTGTTATTGTTGCTACGCCTTGAATACAGTTATTTTTTCTTTTATTGTTTTTACCTCATTCATCCGAAATGAAAGGAAAGTATTCAAAAAGAATTATAGTTTTTCACATACTACAGTTATCCTATTATCTATTGCAGCGGTTTTGCTGACACTGCTCATCTTTCCCGATATACCACTTGGGTTTGATGTTGAAAATCGTTTTAATAGCGGAATAATTCCTTTTTCCGGGTGGTCTTGCATCCCGTTTTTTTTATTGTCATTAGGATTATTAAGCCAAAAAAGGAAAAAGATAGTATATTCTGCTACAGGGTTTGTATGCCTTTGGTATATGATGCATGGAGAACGCGTAGACGTTATCGGTATGCTGTTTTTCATTGCCATGGTTTTCTTTCATTCCAAAAAGAGAAGAAAACAAGATATAATTGGGGCTGCCCTGATAGGAATGTTTCTTGTCGCTATTTTACTGGCCATTGGTTCATGGAGAGATGGCGAAAGGTTTTCTATTCGAAATATAATTTCGTCTGTTGTCGTACAGAGTACAGTTTGTGATGTGACCAATGTTTTCAATGCATCAATGGATACTTTTTACAAGGGGAATACTTTTGGTGGGGTTACATATCTGAGTTACCTGATTAACTGTATACCAAGGATGCCCGATAACTATTCGTTCCAATACTTGATAGGAAAGACATACAGGTCAGCTGGTGGTGGGATTTTTTTTGCAGAGCCAATAGCAAATTTTGGATTTATATTTACTGCTATGGAAATATTCCTTTTTGCTTATTTTATTTATTTTATAACAAAGAAGCAAACAAAATACAGGAGCCTGATATATGCAGAACTTTGTCTGTCTATTTTTAGGACTGCATGGTATGGATTGAACTATCCGATTGTTACTATATTATACTTCATTCCAGCAGTATTGTTGCTAAATAAATACACATGGATGGCAGGCCGTGGAGCCTCATGTAGTGTGAGCAATGATTTGTCATAAGTACATATGGGCTTGATATCATGTATCTGTAGTTTCTGCTATATCAGATTTAAAGGTGAAGATATTGCACAGTGCGATTGTTTGCATGTTTGGTTTTATATGCATGAAAAAGCTGGTATGTTAGGAGGAGAAGGATGTATTTAATTAATGGAAAATATCTGGAAAATGCTGTGACCGGCGTTGAACGCTTTGCTGGGGAGCTGGTCATCCGGCTTGACAGAATAATAGGAAAAGGTAGGGCTCTCTTGGCAGTATCGGCTGGTGCGGCGAGCATTCCTGAACTGGAGAATATCGGTGTGGTTAAGGTAGGAAAGCATAAGAGGGGTGTGTGGGAGGAATTGGATTTGCCATTGTATGCGGTGAAGCACGGATATACTCTGATAAATCTGTGCAGTGGAGCGCCTCTGCTGAAGCCTGACATCACATGCATCCATGATATGCAGATTAGGGTAAATCCGCAGTTTTTTACCAAGAAATTTGTAATATGGGTAGGGATGAACCAGATAAATGCCTTATGGAGAGCAAAAGCACTTATTACGGTATCGGAGTTTTCAAAATCAGAAATTATAAAATACTTTCATCCTAAAAAAAACATAGATGTGATTTATAACAGCTGGGAGCATGAGGAGTGTATAAAAATTGATGAAAGGATTTTAGAAAGGCTTCCATTCTTGAGAGATAAGGAATATTATTTTGCGATGTCCGGTATAGCACCGAATAAAAATATGAAGTGGCTAGTGGAGACCGCAAGGCTGAATCCGGACAAATATTTCGTGACATCAGGCAACATGAACAGAAAGATGTTTGGAAATCCTGAAGACATGGAGGAAGTTGATAATTTCATTTTTGCAGGTTACCTGAGTGATGGTGAGGTGAAAGCCTTGATGTCACATTGCAAGGCGTTTCTGTTCCCGACATTTTATGAGGGATTCGGGATTCCGCCCATGGAGGCTTTGTTCTGCGGTGCAGATGTAGCTGTTTCGGACAGAAGCTGCATGAGTGAGATATATGGGGATGCGGTGGCTTACATAAATCCGGACATTCCCTGTAAAGACATAGGCTCTATTGTGTTCCCGGAAAAAGAGAAAGGAAAGAAGCTGCTGGAAAGGTATTCCTGGGACAAGTCCGCGCAGAGGTTGTTGGAACTATTGGACAGATATGAGAAAAAGAAGCTTAAGGAAGATTGATTATGTCAAAATTGCTTACAGTAGCAATACCTACTTACAATCGAAAGAAGTATCTGGAAAAAGCTTTACAATCAATTTACAGCCAGTTTGATGAAAGACTGGAGGTTCTTGTGTCAGATAATTGTTCTGAGGATGGGACACAAAACTTTGTTATAGCAAATTATCCAGATGTAGTTTACTATCGCAACGAAGAAAATGTAGGAATGGAAAATTTTAAACGGTGTTATGACAGGGCTCGAGGGGATTTTATTTTACTTTTGGGAGATGATGACATCATAGTAGACGGAACCATAAAAATCATTTTAGATTTTCTTCAAAATAATAAAGATGTAAGCCTTGTTTTTCTTAATCATTCATTTTTTAAAGATGAATTTGATGGAACTATCGACCGACCTTTTGCATCGATACATAATGGCAACTTTGTTACAACGAGCAAAGACAGGTTCATTAATATTGTAAGACATCAGCTGACATTGATAAGCTGCATGATATTATCAAGAGAAGCGTATTTGAGGATTGAAAAGCCAGAGCGCTATGTCAAAAACTGGTTTTTACAGACATGCGTGGAGTTCGAAGCAACTAAGGAGGTGGGGGCCAAATTAGGTATTATATCCGATATTTGCGTAGCACAAAATTTACCACAGAGTAATGTATCATTCAATATGGATGTTTATGTAGAGGTGTTTGTGCTAACTGAACAAAAAGTATTCGAAGAAATAGGGGTTAATTGTGGATATAAGAAAAAGCAGATGCGTAAAATATACTCGGATTTCATTTGTAAAAATCTCCCTATTTATATATTAAGCTGCAAAGCAAAAAATATTAGTTGGAAAGAACCATTTTGGCGGAAAGCATATCCAGCATTAAAAAGATATCCGAGAGTATGGGTTACTATTATGCCAGCAGCATTAACGCCTTCGTGGTTAGCCAAAATGCTATATATAGTAAAACATAGGATTATGAGGAAATAAATGAGAAATAAATCGTTAAAGATAAATACAATATTAAATGCAGTAAGAATGCTTTTGACAGTCCTTGTTCCGCTTATTACGTTCCCTTATACATCCAGAATATTTCAAACGGATGGGAGTGGAGAAATCAGTTTTGTTCAATCAGTTGTGCAAATTTTTACCTTATTTGCATCATTGGGAATTTACGGATATGGTCTTAGAGAGGGGGCTAAAGTACGAAATGATAAGCAGAAGTTTTCAAAACTTGCTTTAGAATTATTTATTATCAATCTTACTGCAACGATTTTAACCTATATTATTTTTATTATAATGATTAATACATATACACCGTTTTCTGCTTCGAAAGAGCTATTTCTGATTCATGGTCTTGTAATTGGCTTTACTGCATTAGGACTTGACTGGGTATTTGGGGCATATGAAGATTATATGTATATTACAATTAGACAAATTGTATTGCAGATATTTGTTGTCATTGCAATGCTTGTTTTTATTCATTCTAAAGAAGATATTTTTATTTGGATGACAATATTGACAATATCAAGCGTTGGATCAAATATCTTCAATTTTATATATGCAAGAAGATTTATCAGTTTTTCCAAAAGGACAAAACTTGAAATAAAGCGCCATATCAAACCAATACTGATTCTCTTTGCAACGGCACTAGCCTCCAGAACATACTTGAACCTTGATACACTGCTCTTGGGTATACAAACAACTGCTCACAATGTTGGAGTCTATTCAGCAGCCGTAAAGATGAATACGGTGCTAATAACAATGTTTTCAGCAATGTCGCCGGTATTTATGCCCCGTTTGATTGATGATATGGCTAAACAGGATAAAAATGCATATTATTTGTTAATGACGAAAATATTTCGTTTAATTTTGTCCATGTGCATCCCTGTAGTAATTGGCTTGGAGATGGTAAGCAAAGAGTTAATCTACATATTGGCTGGTGCAGCATTTTCCGATGCTGTAGTGACCATGAGGATACTGGTTCCGATTGTTCTTGTTTGTTCATGCACAAATATATTATATTATAACGTTTTGGTTCCAAGTGGAAAAGAAGATTGTGTGCTAAAATGCACAATTATAGGTTCGGCTGTAAATTTCATTATTAGTGTGTTGCTTATTCCGAATATGAAAGAAAATGGTGTTGCAATTGGAAGTTTGATTTCTGAGCTGACGGCACTGATAATGGCATTTGGATATTGTAAAAAGGTCGATGGAGAAATTATGAAAACAATTCCATCGGTTTTCAATTACATATTAGGTGGAATTGGAATTGGACTTTGTTGCGGGTTTGTCCATATATTATCTCAAAATGATATAGTCACTTTGACGGTCTGTATTGTGTTAAGCATAATAGTATATTGTGGAATTATATATATCAGAAAAGACGAGATGGTTGCAGAAGGAATTGGAGTGTTAAAAAGCTTTACACATAGATTGAAGAAAAGGTAAAAGGATATAAGCTTTGGAAAGGATAGAAAATTGGTATAGGGAAATCAAGATGGATAATGAACGCCTAGACTATATAGATTTTGTAAAAGGGATTGCCATCATAGCTGTAACAATTGGCCATGTGGTTGGCAGTTATACATTCGGATATTCTCGGCTTAGCTTTTATGTGTACTCCTTTGAGCTTCCGGCTTTTTTTCTTGTAAGTGGGTGGTTGGGACAGAAATCAAATAAGGAGTATAGCTTCATGGATTATATAAAAAAGCAGCTTACGGGTATAGCATATCCTTATGCGACTTTTAGTCTTGTATATATTGTGATTTATACACTTATATCCATAAGAAATGGATTTATTGAATGTATTCGAACAGTTGCATCTAGCTGTTTTTATACAATCTCTTTATATGGATTGGGAGCATTATGGTTCATGCCGACATTTTTTATCGCATCCGTTGCCGCCTATGCATTATGGAAAGCGTGTAGGAAAAAGACTTATATATTAGTTGTACTGACAGCTGTTATAGTAGTCATTGGCTGTATCCTTTCTGACATTACAGAAAACTTATCTTTCTGGAATGATAAAGAAGCTATGGGATATTCTATTATAAGAAGATTTGTCTGGTGGAATTTGTCTTTGCTGTCCAGAAGCATCATATGTGCTTCGCTTGTATTGATTGGAAGACTTCTTTACATACTTAAAAATGCCCTTCGGATGCGGGGGGTACCGAGTATGCTTTATGTTCGGTGGTACTTCTGATACTGGGATTTGTGTTTGCTATACAGCAAGAAAACGTTGTGGATTTACATTTTTCATTTATATATAATCCTGTACTGTTTTATATGAGTAGCATTAGTACTACAATTGGTCTCATGTTGCTTGGAACAAAGATATCAGTCAAGTGGATTAATTATCTTGGCAGAAACTCATTAATTGTTATGGCAGGTCAACTTATACAGGCTTATATTTGCCGGGCAGTAAATATCTATGTTTTAGAGCCGCTTGGGAACGAAGCAGGGGCATGCGCGATAGCTTCATTATTTACGGTAATCTTTGTTTTGATATGCTCGTCAATAGCAGCTTGGGCTATTCATAAGAATACACATCTTAATCTGCTCATCACACCACCTAGAATGTGGAGGGAGCCAGGTTGGAAAGGAAGGGCTTAAGCCCGGCATTGAATTGAAATGAAAGCGGTAATCTTAGCAGGAGGATTCGGCACCCGAATCTCAGAGGAATCCCATTTGAAGCCAAAGCCAATGATTGAAATCGGGGAGAAGCCAATTCTCTGGCATATTATGAAGGAACTGTCCTGTTATGGAATAAAGGAGTTCATTATCTGTGCAGGATATAAACAACATATTATAAAGGAATGGTTTGCCAATTATTTCCTACATACATCAGATGTCACTTTTGATTTAGCAAACGATAATAACATGATTGTGCACAATAAACATGCAGAGGCGTGGAAAGTGACAATCGTAGATACCGGACTCAATACCCAGACTGGCGGCAGAATCAAAAGAGTCAGGGACTATGTGGGCGATGAAACTTTCATGGTGACTTATGGCGATGCCGTGGGTGACATTGATGTGGACAAGCTGGTCAGCTACCATAGACAACAGAGAAAAATCGGCACCATGTCGCTTTACAATTTCGGCCAAAGCAAAGGCGTTGTGGAAATAGAAAAGAGCGGTTCTGTTCAAGCATTCCGTGAAAAATCCGATTTGGATGGGGATTTAATCAACATCGGCTATATGATTTTTGAGCCGGCCTTATTTGACTATATCGCCGGGGATATGATGCCGCTAGAGGGCGATCCGTTACATGATTTGGTAGAGCAGAATCAGCTTGCCGGATATATCCATCATGGATTCTGGCAGTGCATGGATACGCTTCGGGAGAAAGAAAGGCTGGAGAACTGCTGGAACAGCGGAAATGCTCCATGGAAAAAATGGAAGGGTTGATAATGTTTAAGCTGGATTTTTACAAAGGAAAGAAAGTGTTCGTGACCGGGCATACGGGATTCAAAGGATCTTGGCTATGCCATATCCTATCAAATGTGGGGGCTGACGTCACAGGATATGCTTTGCAGCCGCCTACAGAACCAAGTCTCTATGAAATTGCTGGAATTAATCAGGATGTAAAATCTGTCATCGGAGATGTGAGAAATTTGAAAAAGCTGAAAGCCGTCTTTGAGGAGGCTCAGCCGGAAATCGTCCTACATCTGGCCGCTCAGCCAATTGTAAGGGATAGTTATAAAAATCCTGTCTGCACTTATGAGACGAACGTCATGGGTACGGTCAATATTCTTGAATGTGTAAGGGAGTATGAGTGTGTCAAATCCTTCCTAAATGTAACAACAGATAAAGTATACCTGAACAAGGAGTGGGTCTGGGGGTATAGGGAAAATGAAGAGCTGGATGGGCACGATCCTTATTCCAATTCCAAATCCTGTTCAGAGCTGGTGACACATAGCTATAAAAACAGCTTTTTCTCTGATGGAAGAGTAGCCGTTTCTACAGCCCGTGCAGGCAATGTGATTGGAGGCGGCGACTTCGCAAATGACAGGATTATTCCTGATTGCATCAGGGCGGCAGCGAAAGGTGAGGATGTAATCGTCAGAAATCCTTATTCTACACGTCCTTACCAGCATGTTTTGGAACCTGTTTATGCATATCTTATGATTGCGGCAATACAGTATCAAGACGTAAAGTATGCAGGGAATTACAATGTAGGGCCAGATGATGCCGATTGTTTTCAGACGGGAGCCTTGGTTGACCTTTTTGTGGAAAAGTGGGGAGAAGGCATTAAATGGATTAACCAGTTCGATGGAGGACCTCATGAGGCAAATTTCTTGAAACTAGACTGCTCCAAGCTGAGAAGTACATTTGGCTGGAAACCGCATTGGAATCTTGAGACTGCTGTTGAAAAAGTTGTAGAGTGGAGCAGATGCTGGATTAGTGAAGGAGATATCCGTGCCTGCATGGATAAAGAGATAGAAGAATTCCTTAAAGTTAAATGATGGAAGCATGGGAGATGCATAGATATGGCGATGTGGAAAAACGAAGAAGAGGCAAGAAAACAGATTAAGTCACTTGTAGCTGATTATTATCACAACTTTAAAGAACCCGAGGAGTCGAAAGCGAACTTTAGGCCGGGAGACAGAATCTCATATGCATCCAGAGTATACGATGAGAAAGAGATGCAGAGCCTTACTGACGCAATGCTGGATTTCTGGTTGACTACAGGAAGATTTTCAGACCAGTTTGAAAAACAATTTGCTGAATGGATTGGCGTGAAATATGCGTATTTAGTGAATTCAGGATCATCAGCTAATTTGATTGCATTCTCTGTGTTGACTGCACCGGAGTTAGGCGACCGGCAGATTAAGCGCGGCGATGAAGTCATTACTGTAGCCTGTGGTTTTCCCACGACAGTAACGCCGATTCTTCAATACGGAGCAGTCCCAGTATTTATTGACGTGACTGTGCCCCAGTACAACATTGATGTTACGAAACTGGAGGCGGCGTTATCCGAAAAGACAAAAGCCGTGATGCTCGCCCATACACTGGGGAATCCTTTTGATCTGAAGGCTGTAAAGGAGTTCTGCAGTGCAAACAATCTGTGGCTTGTGGAGGATAACTGCGATGCTCTGGGAACGGAATACACAATTGGCTGTGAAACCCATTTTACTGGTACATGGGGGGATATAGGAACCTCCAGCTTCTATCCGCCCCACCATATGACCATGGGGGAAGGTGGATGCGTCTACACGAACAATCCCAGGCTGGGCAGACTGATATTAAGCTATAGGGATTGGGGACGTGACTGTATCTGTCCTTCCGGCCATGATAATTTTTGCGGTCACCGTTATGATGGCCAGTATGGTGAACTGCCGCAAGGATATGACCACAAATATGTTTACAGCCACTTCGGATATAATCTGAAAGTGACAGATCTGCAAGCGGCGGTAGGCTGCGAGCAATTAAAAAAGTTCCCTTCTTTCATTGAGAAGAGAAGACATAACTGGGACAGACTGCACAAAGCACTGGAAGATATTCAGGAAAAGATTATTCTTCCGGAACCTGCCGAGAACAGTAGACCTTCCTGGTTTGGGTTCTTGATCTCTGTGAGGCCTGAAGCTGAAATTGAGAGAAATGATGTGACGCGCTATATTGAGGAGCATAACATCCAAACAAGGCTTCTGTTCAGCGGTAACCTTATCAAGCATCCATGTTTCAATCAGATTAGAGGAACGGACGCTTATCGGGTGATAGGAAATTTGGATAGTACAGAATTCATCATGAACAATACTTTCTGGGTTGGGATTTATCCAGGGATGACGGATGAGATGGTGGATTATATGGCGGAAGTGATAAAACAGGCAGTGGGGAAGTAGATATGGTCGATAAGTACCTTGTATCTCCGAATCTTACAGTGAAGGTTGCAATAGAGAAAATGGCCAAGGAGAATGTAAAGGCCGTAATCGTTGTGGATGATGACAGGAAAGTGATGGGGATATTTTCCAATGGAGATATGCGTAGCTATTTCCTGAAAGGCGGGAGCCTTGCCGAGAACATATGCTCTGCCATGAACAGATTCCCATGTCTGTATCAAAGTGAAGCAGCGGTGATTAAAGAGAGAAAGCAGTACGAGCGTGTCATTTACCCAATAGTGGATGAACTGAACCGCATCATTGAGGTATTAGATTACAGCCGGCCTGCGGATTCGGTTCAGAGCAATGCTTTGGATGGCATTCCTCTAGTCATCATGGCTGGCGGAAAAGGGACAAGACTGTACCCATATACGAAGATATTGCCAAAGCCTTTGATTCCGATTGGAGACAAAACGATAACGGAGAGAATTATTGATTCTTTCAGGAATTATGGGTGCCGGAATGTTATTATGATCCTTAATTATAAGGCAAATATGATTAAGGCTTATATGAATGATTTAGATAAGGATTATAGCATCAGATTTGTAGAAGAAGATGAGTTCCTTGGGACGGGCGGCGGATTGAGGCTCGTGAGGGATATGATTGGTTCGACCTTTTTCGTGTCCAATTGTGACATACTTGTCAATGCCGACTTAGAGTGTGTTTATCGAACACATAAGCAGAAGGGGAACAAAATTACGTTCGTCTGCTCTATGAAGGATGTCATTATTCCATATGGAGTTGTGGAGACGGACGAAGGCGGTATGATTACCAATATGAAGGAAAAGCCGGAGTTCTCATTCCTGATTAACACAGGAATTTACATGATTGAACGTGATGTGTTGGATGATATTGGAGAAGGGGAGTTTATCCATCTTCCTGATTTGGCACAGCGGTATTTGGCAAAAGGTGAAAAGGTAGGCGTATTCCCGATTCCGGAAAAAGCCTGGATGGATATGGGGCAGTTTTCTGAAATGGAAAGTATGAAGAAGGAATTGGGGATATAGGGAAAAGCTGCCATGGGGAGCGAGGTGTTTATTTTTCATGAAGAATGTACTGTTGACGGGGGGAACGGGCTTTATAGGGCGAAATATAATGCCCTGTCTGCAAAAGGCATGTAACCTTTATGCACCCAAAAGAGAAGAATTGAATCTTTATGACGAGCGAAAAGTACGGGAATACATCCGTCAAAATAAGATTGATGTGGTCATACATTCGGCCAATCCGAATCCTGTAAAGAATCAATTGGATAAACAGGATACAATGTTTGAAGATAGTATCCGGATATTTATGAACCTTTTTAAAGCTCAGGATTATTATGAAATGATGTACACATTCGGATCCGGGGCGGAGTATGATAAAAGCAAAGATATATGTCTTGTGACAGAAGAAGAGGAAACGAGATCTGTTCCTTATGATTCATATGGGCTTGCCAAATTTACAATGAATCAGATTATTGGAAAGAATAACAAGCAGTGTAATCTGAGGATATTTGCCTGCTATGGCCCGACAGATCATGAATCTAAATTTATTACACATGTAATTCATTGCTGTATGAGACATGAAGATATTACTATTCGTCAGAATTGCTATTTTGATTATATGCAAGTGGCCGATCTTGCGAGGGTGACAGAATATTTCCTGAATAGAACGCCAAAGTATCGGTCTTATAATGTATGCACAGGAACGAAAACTTTACTATCTGATATAGCTGGGATAGTAAAGAGACAGATGAATTCGGACAGCAATATCGTTATTTTAAAAGATGGATGGAATAAGGAATATACGGGTTCTAATGAACGGTTAATGAAGGAACTTGGTGATTTTGAATTCATTACTCTGGAGGACGGGATAAGACTTCAAATTGAAAGTGAATTGAAAGAAGGTTTGAGGACATGAAAAGAAGGTTGGCAGATATTATAATGGATATACTTGTGGACAATAGCATTACAGATTGTTTTGCTGTAGTTGGAGGCGGGGCAATGCATCTTGATAACGCGTTGGCTCTTAACAATAAGATTCATAAGTATTTTAATCATCATGAACAGGCATGTGCTATGGCAGCAGAGGCATATGCACGTCTGAGTGGGAAGATGGCAGCAGTTTGTGTTACATCCGGTCCAGGCGCAACCAATACGATTACTGGTGTTATGGGAGCGTGGCAGGACAGTTTGCCGTTGATAGTTTTGTCGGGACAGGTGCGCTATGAAATTTCTGTGGCAAAGTCTGGTCTTCCTCTGAGGTATCGTGGTATACAGGAGTTCGAGGTGATTCCAGCAGCGAAAACAATGACAAAGTATGCCGTAATGCTTACGAATCCGCTGGCAGTTAAAAGAGAGATGCACAAGGCGATTTCGATAGCCATGGAGGGACGCAGAGGACCCGTGTGGATTGATGTGCCACAAGATATTCAAAATGCGATGGTAGATGAGGATGAGCTATATCCAATTGAAGAAGAAGGATTTGATTATGCGGAAGCAGATTATAATAGATTTGCACAATTGATTAAGGAAGCTAAGAGGCCATGTTTTTTGGCCGGGACAGGAATTATCAGCGGAGATGCTAGAGATAAATTTATTTCATTTGCTGAGAAGATACAGGTTCCGGTTATAGCAGGTGGAAACATTGCAGATGCAATGTACATGGAGCATCCTCTTTTCTTTGGGCTGTCCGGTACAGTCGGCCCCAGAACAGGGAACTTTATCCTTCAGAATGCAGATCTTATCATAGCTTTTGGCGACAGCATGGGCTACCGCCAGACAGGATTTAATGTAGAAAGATTTGCTCCAAAAGCTAAGCTTGTAATGGTTGATGCAGATAAGCATGAGGCGCAGAAGCCAGGAATCAGGGTTGAGCTTTTGATTAATCGTCCGCTTAATCGTTTCTTTGATGAAATCGAAAACGTAGAATTGAGTCAGGGAGTTTCTGAAAAGTGGATGGGCTACTGTAATATGCTTAAAAACAGATTTAGTGCATTTGAGGCGATTACAGATATAAAAATGGACGACAGGATTTCTTCTTACTATTTCTGGAAAATATTTGATGAGTACCAGGAGGAGGACAGCATCTGTGCTCTTGGAAATAATACAGCAAACACCGCAAAGCTTCAGGTGGGTACAAGCAAGAAGAATCAGAGAGTGCTTACAAATTACACATGTGGATCAATGGGGTATGACCTTCCATGTGCCATTGGAGCAGCGGTGGCTTCACATAAAAAAGTATACTGTATTACTGGAGATGGCTCTATTATGATGAACCTACAGGAATTACAGACTATCAGGTATTATGATTTGCCAGTCGCCATTGTGGTCTTTTCTAATGATGGGTATGCAGCTATCAGACAGACCAGCAAGAACTTTTTCAACGGCGTTTGCATTGGCTGCACGAAAGATACCGGAATCAGCTTTCCAGACTTTGCAGATGTCGCCAAAACTTTTGGTTTTAAATATATGAAGTGTTCAACAAATGCTGAGTTAGAAAAATGCGTAAAATGGTTTATCAATTCGAAAGAAAGAGTTTTGCTGGAAATCGAGCAGATGTTTGACAACCCGGTCGTTCCTAAACTAATGTCGAGACTAGATGAAAATGGCAAGATGCAGTCACCAGTTTTACATGACATGGCTCCTCTTTTGCCGAAAGAAGAAATTGATATCCTTATGATTGCAGAAAATGCAGACGAATGAAGCGGTGGGGAAAAGCAGTGGAATTGTCACTTAATAAAAATGAGTTAAAAAGATATCTTGCTTCGCAGTTAGGGCATTTTTTCCCTGACAATATAAGAATGGAAGGTAGAGATATTGATATTGCACTGGATGCTGCGTTGGAACGGTTGGAGTATTGCTTTAAGCATTTGACATTTCCGGCGTATTGTACAGATGATGGGCAAACACATTTCTATCATCTGAATGGCGATCAGTATGCGCAGTTTTTATACTATTTTTCCAATTCATTGTGGAATCATTCTCAGAATAAGCCGATTTGTGACAAGATTATTTATCTCAACCGGGTATTGAACAATTTCTTTTTTTCATATAAAGGAAAGTTGCCGGATATCTTTTTTTAGGACATCCGATAGGCACGATTTTGGGGAATGCAGTTTATAGCGACTATCTGGTTGTATTCCAGAATGTAACAGTGAATACCAGCCAAACCCCGGACGGGGGGTGGCACCAATACTTGGCAAAGGGTTATTTCTCGGTGCAGGTGCGAAGATTATAGGAAATAGGCCAATAGGGGACCGGGTCTCTGTTTCGGTAGATACGGTCATATATAATCAGGAGATAGGAGACGATATGGTTGCAGTTACTGACCACAATGGAAATGTGCTCATAAAGGATAGAAAAAAAGAGAAGTGCATGTCACAGAATTATTTCAGAGTAAAAATATAGTATGGGGAGGTCTTGGGAGTGCTTAATTTGGATCAGTTCATCGGAAAATATGTCACAAAACGTCCTCAGAGCATGTTTTTGCAAGACATAGAATGCAATAGGGACAAATTGACGAAAAAGATTGAAGGGAAGACAGTACTTGTAATTGGGGGTGCGGGTTCTATAGGTTCGTCATTCGTTAAAACAATTCTTCCTTTTAAGCCTGCATCATTGGTTGTTGTTGATATAAATGAAAATGCACTGGCTGAATTAACGAGGGATCTACGTTCGACTAGAGAGATGTATGTGCCAGAGGATTATATTCCTTATCCAATGGACTTTGCGTCTCCTGTTTTTGAGAAGATGTTTAGAAAAAGAAAAGGATTTGATATTGTAGGAAACTTCTCCGCACATAAGCATGTCCGTTCTGAGAAGGACATATATTCCATAGAAGCGCTACTTCAGAATAATGTCATCCATGCCAAATCATTATTGGATCTTCTGGCCGAATTTCCGCCGGAAGAATATTTCTGTGTTTCTACAGATAAGGCTGCAAATCCTGTAAACATCATGGGTGCCAGCAAACGAATCATGGAGGATTTGATATTTGCGTATTCGGATAAATTTCTGGTAAAGACGGCAAGGTTTGCAAATGTTGCTTTCTCGAATGGTTCTTTGCCTGCAGGATTTCTTGCCAGGATTCAAAAGCTTCAGCCCCTGTCGGCTCCAACGGATGTGAAGAGATATTTTGTATCTCCAGAGGAGAGTGGCCAGATATGCATGCTCGCATGCATGCTTGGGCAAAATAGGGAGATTTTTTTCCCACGGCTTGAAGAAGCGCAGATGATGACTTTCGATAAAATTGCCACAGCCCTGCTTTATGAGTATGGCTATAAAGTTATTGAGTGCGCAAGCAATCAGGAAGCAATAGATATGGCAGAGGAATTAAAAAATGGAAGCAAGCGGTATCCCGTTTATTATTCTGGCTCTAATACGTCTGGCGAGAAAGCTTACGAAGAGTTTTTTACGGAAGGTGAGAGTGTTGACTTGGAAAGATTAAATGCAGTGGGAATAGTAACGGGAAAAACCATTCCAGATAGAAGTAAGATATACGGACTGATTCTTCAATTGGATGAGACATTTGGGAAAACTGAGACAACAAAGGAAGAAATCGTAGCTATTTTGAAGGACTATCTTCCCAACTTTGAACATATCGAGACAGGAAGGTCTCTTGACAGTAAAATGTAGGAGGTATGAACGAATGGAAAGATTTATTCCATTGTCAATTCCCAATTTTGAGGGAAATGAGAAGAAGTATGTGGATGATGCACTTGAGCAGGGCTGGGTTTCCACTGGGGGAACATATATTACGAAGCTTGAAAGACAAATTGCTGAATTTCTGCATGTGGATAATGTAGCTGCTTGTCAGAGCGGAACTTCTGCGCTTCATCTTTCCATGGTAGAAGCAGGTGTTAAGCCTGGAGATGTGGTGCTTGTCCCTCCGCTTACGTTCATCGCTGCAGTCAATCCGATTGCGTACCAGTTCGCCACACCGGTTTTTATCGATTGCGATGACAGCTTTTGCATGGATCCGGTCAAGCTACGGCAGTTTTGCGAAGAAGAATGTGAATTTAGGGAAGAAGTCCTGACCTATAAGGGAAAGAGTGTTAAGGCGCTGGTGGTTGTTCACATTTTCGGAAATATGGCAGACATGGTTTCTATCATGGAAATCGCGGATGAATTTAAGCTTAAAGTCATAGAAGATGCTACAGAAGCACTTGGGACATATTATGTGGAAGGAAGATATGCAGGTAGGTATGCTGGTACAATCGGCGATTTCGGGGCTTATTCATTTAATGGAAATAAGATTATTACGACTGGCGGAGGCGGAGCTGTTACAGCAAATAAGAGCGAGGTAGTCGACCATATGCGTTATCTTTCTACACAGGCAAAAAACGATGCGCATTATTATATTCATAATGAAGTCGGATATAATTACAGAATGACGAATCTACAGGCCGCTCTCGGGGTAGCGCAAATGGAAGAACTTCCAGAATTTATCAGAAGAAAAAATGCTAATTTTGAACTTTACAAAGAATTGTTTGGAAAATTTGAACTTGGAAAAGTGATTGATTTCCGCAAGGGGGTAGCTTCTAATAAATGGTTTTATTCTCTGGAAATAAATAGACATAGAGTAAGGGCAACAATGAAGGAAATTATAACAGCCCTCGAAAAGAGAGGTATTCAGACAAGAGCCATTTGGGGGCTTATTAATGAACAGATGCCTTATCAGGAAGATGTAATATATAAACTTGAAAAGGCACCATATTATGCAACAAGAATATTGAACGTTCCAAGCAGTACACAGATTACGAAAGACGAAATCGTGTATGTAACAGAACAGATAAAGGAAGTGTTGGAGGACTTGGCATATGGGTAATACCCTGAGTGAAAGCCGGGGGGGTAGAATTGATTCGTTACAGGCTGTAAGGGCTCTGGCCTTTCTCGGAATTTTTGTTTCACATTCAGAGTTGAGTTCCCAGCTTGGAGCATGGGGAGTGTCTGTTTTCTTTGTATTGTCAGGATTCCTTATGGTCTTTACATATGCTGGAAAAGAGTTAGCGACTTCGCCGAGAGACGCTTTCAGGTTTTCGGTAGGAAAAATCAAAAAACTGTACCTGTTGCATATTGTTATGATGGCTGTGGCAATACCTTGGGAAATTAAAAAAAGCGGTCTGGAAACAAGTGCCAGAGCTGTAGGTTTATGGCTGATAAAGATAATAAGCAGTGTATCTCTGCTCCAATCATGGGTGCCCACATGGACTGTATTCGGATCCTTTAATGGAGTAGCGTGGTTTTTGTCGGCAATGTTTTTTATATACTTTGTATTTCCGTTTATCCTGAAAAGAATAAGAAGCTATACGAATGTAGTAAATGCAGTAAAAGCAATGCTTGTCACATATGGGCTGATGATTGCATTTACATTTGCGACAAGGAATGTGGTTATTATAAGCACATATCCGGATAATTGTTATTGGACAGCTTATACGTTTCCTGTATTGCGGATTGGGGATTTTATTTTAGGATGTAATTTGGGATGGTTGTATTTGAACAGGTATGACAGAAATAAAACCAAATCCATTTCTGCCACGATTGCAGAGATTTTGATATTTGTATTAATAGGGATATCGGCATATATTTATTCATCGCAGAAGATATTGATTGGTCAGAATTGGTTCAAGTACACGAATCTGTGGATTCCTACATCTATACTTTTGGTATGGCTGTTTGCTGTAAATAAGGGGAAAGTATCAAGAGTGATGACAAATAATATTACTATTTGGATAGGGAATATAAGCCCAATAACTTTTCTGATTCATGGCATGGTTATAATCTATGTTAGAATTATTTTTAGTCATACTGTAGAAAAGGAGCTAATGGCGATGCTTAGCGAAATGTTATCATCGCCACCTACCGGAGCATTGGTGAATTATATGTATAAGATAGCGCGCTGTATTGTCGCATTTGCAATAACGATTATAGCATCTCTTCTTTGGAGAGATGCTATCGAGCCGAAAATAAAGCGATGCTTCAAAGTAAGAATAGGATAATTTAATTACGATTATTTATGTTTGAGTATAATAGGCTAATAGGACAACGATAGGAGAAATACAAAATTGGAGGTTGTACGATGAACATAATTTTTATGGGACGGAAGAGTTATGCTGCTGAAATGTTGGAATGGACAGTCGGCCAGGGCATATGTGTAAAGGCGGTCTGCACTGATTCCCAGTACGCAAACTCACCGACAATGCTTAGGGCGCAGCATCTTGGTATTCCTGTCATAAGTATGGAGGAGAGTGAACAGTATGTTGAGGAACATCCTGGTGAAATAGATTTGATTGTCTCATATTTGTATTGGAGAAAAATCAGGAAACCTCTTATAGAAGGGCCGAGATATGGATGTATCAATTTTCATCCGGCGATTCTCCCTGACTGGAGAGGATGCGGTGGATATAACATTGCTATCTTAAATAAATTACAGGAGTGGGGTGCTACAGCCCATTATATAGATGAAAAAATAGATATGGGATCTGTTATCAGAGTTTTCAAATTCAGCTTCGATTATCGGATGGAAACAGCCTATTCATTGGAAAAGAAAACGCAGCGACTACAGATGGATCTGTATAAGAGCGTAATTATTGATGTAATGGAAAAGGGAAGGCTGGAATGCACTGCGCAACAAAAAGAAAGTGGGATATATATTTCTAAGAAGCAGATGCTGAAGATGATGGAGATTGATTTAAATAACCTTGAGGATGAAGATTTGGATACAAAAATCAGAGCTTTTTGGTTCCCGCCCTATAGCGGCGCAGGATTCAAATATAACGATAAATTTTATACTATAATAAATGATGACATTCTTAAAACGTTACAAGATGGAAATTCTACAGCACTGGTAAATAAAGAGACAAATCAGTGTGGGGGGGTAAAAAGATACCATAGGCAACTGGCATATATCTATGCAGAATGTAGGGCCGCCTGATGAGAGATTTGGTAATTGTGGGGGCGAGCGGATTTGCAAGAGAAATTCATTGGATTATAGAAAGAATCAATCATATTTCAAGACAATGGAATTTTCTCGGTTATATTGATATGGACACGGCAAGTCCTGATATTATTGGAAATGACTTATATATAGTGAATTATGATAAGGAATTAGCTGTGGTGGTTGCCATAGCAAATCCGTATGTGCGTAGAAAATTGGTAGAATTGTATAAAAGTAATTATAGATTATCATTCCCCAATCTTATTGATCCGAGCGTTCTTTTCTCAGGAGATATTACTATGGGAGAAGGAAATATTGTATGTGCCAGGAGTATTTTGACAGTAGATATTGCCCTTGGAAACTTTAACATAATTAACTTAGATTGCACTATTGGACATGGAGCTTCTGTAAATGACTATGTTACTATAAACCCAGGCGTTAATATTTCTGGAGACGTATCATTAGAGGAAGGGGTAAGTATCGGAACAGGAGCCCAGATACTACAGGGACAGACGATAGGAAAATATGCAGTAATCGGCGCGGGAGCAGTTGTGACCAAAAGTGTACCGAAAAAATGTACAGCGGTCGGAATTCCAGCTAAAATAGTAAAGACAGGAGATAACGTTTAGATGAAGACATTGATTGTTGCAGAGGCGGGTGTCAATCACAATGGCAAGCTGGCACTTGCAAAGGAATTAGCAAAGAAAGCCAAAGAGTGCGGGGCAGATATTGTAAAGTACCAAACTGCAAAGTTGGACTCGCTTGTTTCCAGATATGCGCAGATGGCAGAATACCAAAAGAATAATATCGGCAAGGATGAATCACAGAAAGAAATGCTGTCAAAGCTGCTGCTTTCGTTTGATGACTTCATGGAGTTAAAAGCTTATTGTGATGAGATTGGCATTATATTTCTTTCCACTCCTTTTGATTTATATAGCATCGCTTTTTTAAAGGAACTTGGCTGTGAGATTTGGAAGATTCCTTCAGGGGAGATTACAAATCTTCCTTATCTAGAAAAGGTGGCATCCATGCATGAGCCGATTATCATGTCTACTGGTATGAGCTCTTTGGGGGAGGTAGAAGCGGCAGTTAAGGTGCTGAATAATGCCGGAGCAGGAGAGATTACTTTGCTTCACTGTACTACTCAGTATCCGGCACCATATGGAGATGTGAACTTGAAAGCAATGCTCACTCTAAAGGAAAAGTTTGGATGCAAAGTAGGTTATTCGGATCATACCAAAGGAATAGAAGTATCAATTGCTGCAGTTGCGATGGGAGCTACAGTTATTGAGAAGCATTTTACCCTTGATTGTAATATGGAGGGCCCTGACCATAAGGCTAGTATAGAGCCGAATGATCTGGCTGAAATGGTTTCTTCAATTAGGCATATCGAGGATGCCTTAGGGACGGGAGAAAAGAAACCGGCAAAGTCAGAGGAAGCAAATAAAGCGGTGGCAAGAAAGAGCATTATAGCAGCAAGAGACATTAAAAAAGGGGAATTTTATACAGAAAAAAACCTGACAACAAAGCGGCCAGGCAATGGCATCTCTCCAATGAGATGGCATGAGTTTATAGGAAAAGTGGCAAATCGTGATTATTATGAGGATGAGTTGATAGAGGAATGAAAAAGATAGCGATAGTAACAGCAACCAGAGCGGAATACGGATTGCTGTCACAGGTTATAAAAGAACTGCGTAAATTTGAAAATGATGGACTTCGCGTGGATTTGATTGTGACAGGAACTCATTTAAAAGAAGAGTACGGATATACGATTCAAGAAATCGAAAGGGACGGGATACGAATTGATAAAAAAGTCGATATTCCTGTAAAGTCTGAAACGGCGGATGATATATCCAATAATTTGGCAGCAGCGCTGATAATGTTTTCAAAACTGTTTTCAGAAAGAAGATATGATGCTGTTATTTTGCTTGGAGACCGTTATGAAACTTTAGCTTTTGCCATAGCAGCAGGAAATACACATACTCCGATTTTTCATATAGCTGGAGGGGATACTACAGAAGGTGCTATTGATGAGTGGATAAGGCATTCCATCTCAAAGATGAGTTATCTGCATTTTACTACGAACAAAGAGAGCAGAAGGCGCGTAATCCAGATGGGTGAGAATCCATTAAGAGTTTTTGACTATGGATCGACTAGCATAGATAACATACTGCGTATTGCAGATATGGATTTGGATGAGGCATTGGAAGGCCTTGGGCTTGATTCATGCAAATATGCGATATGTACATATCACCCGGTGACAATGGAAGAAGGGACGTTAGATAAACAGATTCATGAATTTATTGAAGCCTTGAAAAGCTATCCTGATATAGAATTTATTATTACAAAATCAAATGCCGATCAAGGCGGTTTACGGATTAATAATATGCTTAGTGACGCCGAAAAAAATATTTCAAATTTACATGTTTTTGCATCTCTGGGGGCAAGAAGATATTTGTCATTAATGAAACATGCGGAATTCGTCATAGGCAATTCATCCAGTGGCATAATCGAAGCGCCTACATTTCATATTCCTACGGTCAATATTGGAGATAGGCAAAAAGGGCGTCTGCAGACGGAAAGTATTATAAATTGTAAAACCGATAAGGGCTCCATTATTGATGCAATTAGACTTGCGCTTTCGCAAGAAATGAGGGACATTTGCGCCAAGGTTGTCAGCCCATATGGAGATGGGACGGCTGCTGAGAAAATTGCAAAGAAGAGCGTAGAGATAGTTTTAAGTGAAAATATAAATCTTAAAAAGAAATTTTATGATTTGGAGGTATAGACGTGAAAGTACTGGTGGTTGGCTTAGGCTCTATGGGAAAAAGAAGGATTCGACTGCTGAAAAGATTTGAAAATGTAACAGCTATTATCGGCATTGATGAGCGTGAAGACCGCAGAAGCGATGTGGCCGAAATATTGTCCGGGGGGGTATACACCAGCATAGCCGAGGCATTAAAAGAGCACCCACAAATAGAATGTGTATTTATTTGCACTTCACCGCTTTCGCATAGTGGATTAATCAATGAGGCTTTAGATTACAATCTTAATGTTTTCACGGAAATTAATCTGGTTTCAGATGGTTATGCAGAGAATATGGAGCTGGCCAGAAAGAAAAAGAAAGTATTATTCATATCATCTACTTTTTATTATAGAGAAGAGATTCAATATATCAGAGAGAGACTGGCAGGAAAATCTAGATTAAATTATATGTATCACGTAGGACAATATCTACCAGACTGGCACCCATGGGAGAGCTACAAGGAATTCTTTGTAGGTGATAAGCGCACAAATGGCTGCCGTGAAATTATGGCAATAGAATTTCCATGGCTTATCGGGACATTTGGAGATGTCGAAAAGTTCGCTGTATTGTCTGATAATCTTTCTGATTTGAATATACAATATAGGGACAATTATATGATACAGCTTTTGCATGTTAATGGCAATAAAGGCACGCTGATTGTGGATATTGTTTCTCCAAAGGCAGTAAGAAATCTTGAAATCTATGGGGAAGGAATCTACTATTCATGGAATGGCTCGCCAGATGGTTTAGAGTTCTTTAATGCGGATGCTAATAAAATAGAAAAAGTGGAATTTCATGAGATGGCAGAACACATTGAAGGATATGAAAAATTCATCGTTGAAAATGCATATGAAAATGAGATAAGAGATTTTTTTAGTGCAATTGATAAAAAGGTCATTCCGCAATATGGATTTGAACAGGATTTAAATGTGCTAAAATTAATTGATAAAATCGAGGTTGCCAATGAATGATTTGAAAGTATGCTTTGTTGGTATAGGATCAATTGCAGGGAGACATATCAGAAATTTAAGTGAAATCTGTAAAAAAAATTTTATTAACCTTGAGATTGATGCTTTGAGAAGAAGTCAAAGGAAGTTGCCTGATAAAGTTTGCGGATTGATTCAGAATGTATATACTGATACTATTGATTTACCGGACGATTATGATGTCATTTTTATAACAAATCCGACTGAGTTTCACATTGATACGTTAAAACAGGTTAATGATAAAGCTAAAAATTTCTTTATTGAGAAGCCATTAACTTCTTATAAAACGATTAATGAAGTTTTTGAGATAGAATATCGAAAGGATAGCATTTATTATGTGGCTTGCCCTCTCCGATATACCAACGTTATTCAATATCTAAAACAAAATATAAATTTCCGAGATGTTATTTCTGTAAGGTGCATTAGTTCAAGTTATCTTCCAGATTGGAGACCGGGAACAGATTATAGAAACACATATAGTGCACATAAGGATTTAGGTGGCGGAGTAAGCATTGATTTAATCCATGAGTGGGACTATATTCAGTATTTGTTTGGAAAACCAGAGAGTATCTTCTATGCTTCTGGAAAAAAGTCGAATCTTGAGGTTGATTGTGAAGATTATGCAATTTATGTTGCGAATTATGCTGATAAGATTATAGAACTACATCTTGATTACTTTGGGCGTAAAACTTTAAGAGAAATCATGATTTTTACTAATCAAGATACTATCGTTGGAGATTTGGTGAACAGCAAAGTCGTTTACCTCAAAAGCGGTAGGATTATTGATTTCTCAGAAGAGAGGAATGATTACCAATGTAAAGAATTGAGAACATTCTTGAATATTATTGAACATAAGTGTGAAAATGAAAATTCGATTCTAACAGCATATCAGACCCTTAAATATACGCAAGGTGTCATAAAAACGAAAGGGGTTAAATATGATTTTTGATTCGTCAAGCTCATTGCAACGATATACAGGTATTTACCAAAATTTGGATAGAACTATTGAATATATAACTCAAACTTCCCACACTACTTCCGGGAATAAAGCCTTGTAATGCCGGCTGGGATACAAACCAGTTAATCAGTTGCGTTTTTACTACATTTGTGATTTTGATTGTCTCTGTCCTGAACCCTTCCATAAAGATGCTGACTAGACTGGACAGGGCTGTACACAGCTCTATGTCCTGTATGTCATCACAGCACACATAGAACAGCTTGCAGATTGTCTTGGGATCATTGGCTTTTCTGCGCAGCCATTCAAGCAGTATATACCGGGTAAAGACAATGGCAGTGCTGCTTACTGTCATGTCGTAGCTGAGCCCCTGGAATTCGCTGCCCAGGCGGAGCAGGGACTTGCCGGCCCTGAAAAAGAGCTCGATGCTCCTTATGCCGATATTTTTCAAAAAAGCATGGAAACTATACTATTGCTGTTAAATTTATTGGCATTAAGTTTTATCATCACCAGTTTACAACTTTTTTAAAAATAAAGATACAAACCCATGTTCTTTATTGTA
>OFHM01000634.1_pt1 | contig 28189 bp, 20 predicted proteins | sample 1521311 | NCBI WGS metagenome assembly OFHM01 (sample SAMEA3504083, study PRJEB24116) | mouse gut metagenome | biome: mouse gut; feature: mouse-associated habitat; material: faeces | place: Denmark | collected 2011 | reverse complement strand
GTCCGTATAGTTCCCCGATTTCCTGCTGTGTGTAACGCCCGAAAAAGTAAAGGTAAATGATTTCCCTCTTTTTCTCCGGCAAAGAGGACAAGGCTTCGGCAAGCTCCCCGTTCGTAAGGATAATCCTCTGACCGCACATCGTAACATAGGGCGGTGCTTGGTGTACAGTCATGTTATACTGCAAATGAATACAACGCTTTGGGCTGTACCCTTTTGCAGAACGGGCAGCATGAAATTATTTTTGGCGTTAGTCCGTAAATGTGTTGGTACTTAAAATTGCTCGTTTTCAGACCGCATAAATTCAGGATTGCCAGACTGCAAATTATATTCACAAACACACTTTCGGACTAACACCTTATTTTTTTCTGTTTATACAGTGGAGTAAAAAAGCAATAGAATTACACATTAAGCCAAATGCCAACAATGCTTTGTTGCCTTGCTGGAAAATGCATACAGAAATGCAGATAAGCCCTATTGTTGAAAATATGATTCCAATAATAGCCATAATTCGTTTAGAACGCATATATAGTCACCTCACTTCCTTTTGTTTTTATAAGCTAAATAATAAGCGAGAAGGAAAAAACCTGCCAAAAATTCGCCAATAGATAACCCTAACATAACACCTGAAAGAAAATCCTGAATATCTGTTCCCCCGCAAATCTGTGAAAGAGCCATCATAACACCGCCCATGACAAGTAAAATAAATCCTATAATCAATTTCTTTTTGGCTTTCAAGTTCTGGCTTTCATTTAGCATTTTCACAATCTGTTCATTGTCATAGGTATGTATACTTTTTTCATCTTCTTCGCCATTCATCAGCTCTGCAAGTGTAATGTTCAGCTCTTCACATAATAATTCAATTACAGAGTAGTCGGGCATACATTTTCCCGTTTCCCACTTTGAAATTGTTTTATTTGAAACGCCGATTTTATCCGCTAACTGCTCTTGGGTTAAATTTTTTTCTTTCCGCTTTTGAGTGATAAATTTACCTACCAAAAGTTGATTCATTTCCTATACCTCCAAAATATTTTATACTTCATATTACCATTTTTCTCGAAAAAGCCTATCCCCTAAAAGGAGAATATGCGTGGAATTGCAACATTCTTTGAAATATTTTCCTTAAATGCCTTTTATAATCATGTGAAAACATATGGGATTCCGTAGTAGCCGGCACTGTGCGATGTGCATAACTTGCTGTCTTATGGAGTTGCGGGAAAGCCTTTTGCTTTGTATTTCATTATCCGGTGGGGGCGCTTCTGTGCTGCCTTGTCCTGCTTTTGGCCATAAGTATAGGAATTCCTCTTGCCGCATATGGCGGCCAAAGCAGGGAAAGTGCTGTGGAGAGATTGAGGGCTGCAGTAAATGGCAGATAGAGATTGCCTTGTAAGAAGGACCGGCTGCTCCATTTTCTGCCCTTATTTTCCATAAGAAAAAATTTTAATTTGCCTCTTGTCAAATGCTTTCGCTTGTGGTAACATATCTTATGTTGACTTACTGTTTTATGTAAGAGGCGTCTGGTTCCCGATGGAGCCATATTGCGGACCTTTAGCTCAGTTGGTTAGAGCAACCGGCTCATAACCGGTCGGTCCTGGGTTCGAGTCCCCGAAGGTCCATTATTTGTGGTAAGGAGATCCCTTATCACATACCCCTGGTAAGGAGGGATCCGCGAAGCGGGAAGATCCCTTATCACATACCCCTGGTAAGGAGATCCCTTATCACCAGATACATATTTAATATTTTTAACGATGAAATTTGGCCCGGTGGCTCAGTTGGTTAGAGCGCCGCCCTGTCACGGCGGAGGTCGTGGGTTCGAGTCCCATCCGGGTCGTTAAAGATATGATTGCGGAAGCAATAACATCTTTTATGAATATACGGGATCTTAGCTCAGCTGGGAGAGCATCTGCCTTACAAGCAGAGGGTCATAGGTTCGAGCCCTATAGGTCCCATTGTAGTCCTTGCTGGTGTGGCGGAATAGGCAGACGCAAAGGACTTAAAATCCTTCGGGAGCAATCTCGTGCCGGTTCAAGTCCGGCCACCAGCATTATTTTATTAGAGAATCCACAATTTCGGTTAGAAGCTGAGGTGGGTTCTTTTTTTTCGTCTAAAATATTTAATTGTATTGGAAGGAGAAATTTTCAAATAAAAATTGAAAATAATCAAAGGAATTTCCTGCTCAAAATAATAGAATGTAAAATAATGATAAAATTTGTTGAAAAGAAGATGGGATAACGATATAATATAAAGAACGAATAATCAATGATGAATAATTAATAATGGATAATTCCTGATTATCCTTTGTTTGGTAACTCCTAACAATACGGTGAAAGTATGAAACAAAATGAAATAAAGCTAATTGCAGTTGATTTGGATGGAACATTATTGAATGATCAGAAGAAAATTTCACAATACAGTCAGAACGTTTTTGAACAGTTAGCAATGCGAAATAAGCTTCTAATAATTGTAACGGCTCGTAACTATCTACGTACCACACAATTTCTGAATGAAATACATGGAAATTATGCAATATGTAATAATGGAGCATCAATTTGGAGAAAAGATGGAGTTTGTGTATACGCAAATTATATAGAATCTCAGGTATGCGACAGGATAATGCGGGAAATATACAACCATTACCACAATATAGATTTAGAGATTATTATGAACAAGAAAACAGTTCTTGTAACTTCTCGCCAACAAGTATCATGTTTTATTGATGAACCAGTTGAAGGGATATTAATATATACGCATGCAAAAGACATATTAACATTATTAAGTCATGAACATCATTGCCAAAAGAAATTACTGGAAGGAAATACTTTGTTCATTACAGGCCAGTATGCTACAAAGCGCCTTGGTTTGGAATATTTGCTCAAACTGGTTAATATTCCTGCAAAATGTGCAATTGCTTTTGGTGATGATATTAATGATATAGAGGTTCTTGAATTATGTGCTGAAGGTATTGTTCCTGAAAATGGTATCCCAAGCGCAAAAAAATCAGCAACCGCTGTTTGTGGTTCAAATAATGCCGATGGAATAGCAAAGTGGCTTTCAAAAAAATTTAGTATTTTTGATTAGATGAGGAGGATAAATGTACAAACTACTTATTATTTCAACAAAATACAACAGTATAAGCGGTTGTGCACCTGTTGAAGAACTTCAGATGCAGATTGATTATCTGCAAAAATTTAATTTAAATATCCAACTACTGTTGGATCCCACTCAATATGAACTGGAAAAAATATTACTTAAAAATGACTTTTCTTCTGCATATACGACAACTATGTTTAGTTACCACAAAGAAACGAACTATATATTACCTTATGACTATAATATTATTCAAATCTTGGAATATTATAAAGTAAATGTGATCGGAAGTGATATGTTTTCGCAATTATTTGTTAATGACAAGTATCTTTGTGGACACAAATCAGGCATAGCTCCACAAAGTTGGCTGATCACCCGTAATAATCCTTTTGTTGATTCAGGTATGAATATACCGTTTCCGGTTATTTTAAAACCAAATAATCTGTCTGGATCATGTGGTGTTGATCAAAACAGCATTGTACATAATATGTCCGAGTTTTATACGCACATAGATTTCCTGTTTGCACGGTTTCCACAAATAAATGAAATTATAGCCGAAAAATTCATTACCAAAGCAACTGAGTACACAATTTCGGTTTTAGGCAACGGCAACAACAAAGTTTTTTCAATTACCAAATTAATATATCCTGATACTGAAAATCATGTATATTCAGAATGTGAAAAAAATCTGCCTATTGAAAAGCGTAGTTTAACTTACTCGCTCGAAGAGAACCAGAATATATGCATGCAACTGAAATATCATGCTAATAGATTATTTGACTTCTTTCATTTACATGATTTTGCCAGATTTGACATACTGTTTGATAACAGGTGCTATTTGATAGATTGTAATGCTCTGCCCGTACAGGGAAATAGCTTTTCATGGGAATGGCAGAAGACCTATGGCCTAAAAAAATCTCAAATACTGGCATTGCTTTTATGTGAATTTCACTACAGAAAAGTTGCTTCTGGAAAACCGGACAATCTTCCAGAAGTATTAATAAAAGAACTTCCTGTTTCTTTGACTTCTGTGCTGTCGGGACAACTGCCAACTGATGGGGTTCCTGAATCTACCATTCCAAGCAGCCATTGTCCGAAGGTGGCTTTATATACTATGGTAGATAGAATTAGCGCTGAATCAGAAATATTGGTTTTATTGAGAGCTCTTGTAATTTCTCTGAAACCACAATTAATTCTTGAAACAGGAACATACCGTGGCTCAACTGCGTCAGCAATGCTTCAAGGGATAGAGTACAATCAATATGGAGAAATCATCACTCTGGAAGCTGACAGGGAATTAGCCAAAAATGCTCAAAGGGAAATAGACAGTTCGCACATAAAAATAATACATATCAACAGTTTGGATTACATTCCTGAAAAGCCGATAGACTTACTGTATCTGGATTCTTCACGTCCAACACGCATAAAAGAATTCTGGCATTTTAAAGAATATTTAAGTTCAAATGCAATTATTATCTGGCATGATAGTGCGCCAGAACATGCCTGCGTATATAAGGATATCAATGATTTGTATAATAAGGGCATTATTGACCGTATCCTTTTTAATACTCCAAGAGGAATCACAATAAGCAAATTGCGTAGCTAATTTTTTACAGCCTCTAATTTTTCTCTACAAGACAGACATTCTTTCAAATACGTGCTGCTGTTTATTTCTGTTTCACAGAAATGAATTGCAGCATTTATTGCCTCTATTCCTTCACTTATTATTTTTACAGAATACTGCTCTGTTCGACGCGCTATCATATGTGCAATTTGATAATTACATTCAAACACTCTGAATGGCAATTCGTATTTTTCAGCAATTCCTTTTGCTTTATATAATATATCCAACGCCATACCAATGTTTCCTTCAACTTCATAGTAATTTGCCTCAATGCGCATTAATTGCAGGATACGATGCGGTGCATTGATATTTTTTAAAAGTTCTCGAATGTTATCAAGCAGCTCTTTAATGCATAGGTCAGAACCAACAACTTGACTGCTCAAGATCAAAGTTTCTGCAAGTTCTGTTTTGGCTTCAATCAAGATTAGCTCTTTACAGTTATTCCAATTAATTAATTCTTTAAAATTTTGTATAGCTTTTTCCCGATAAGCTAACACTGTTTCCTTTTTCAAGTTATCTCTGTTAAATGAATGCAATAATTCTTGCATTTTATTTTTATAAATTATGCCAGTCTGAAGGATAAGGCGCTGATGAAGTATAGGATAATGACTAATTTTATTTATATCCACTTTTTCGTATATATTCGCTGCCCTGTCAAAATTTGTTTGTTCTCTTAATACACTTCCAAGCTCTAATGTTATATAATAGAACTCTTCTATTTGATCATACTGTTGAAAATATTGATTACTTTCTACCAAAAGTTTTTCTGCCCGGCTAATATGCCCTCTATTCCTTAAAACAATAGCAGATATTACCTGAAAACTATGTATCAGATATCCTTTGTCAGACAAATTATTATTATTTAATTCTTTAGAAGCTATTTGTGTCTGTCGTTCAGCTTCCGCATAATCTATGGTCAAATAAATGTGATATATTGCAATTACATATCGGAAAAAAGATATCATAGATTTTAAATAAGGATACTTATCTTCTTGTGTAATTAAAAATATAATATTCTCTATATTAACAGAATAATCATACGATTTTATACTACACACTATACCATAAACCGCGCTTTGAATAATTTCCAATGTATTAGGCCCTATATCCAAAAAACTTTCAATAACAGATGTTTCGCAAATTTGAAATGCTTTTCCAAGAATATCAGCCAAACCATCAGGATATTCTGAATATATTTTACTAAATACAAATATAAACTCTTGTCTTTTCTTCTCAAACATGAATTTGAAAAAATAAATATAACTTTCCTTAAATATTACGTTCTTTTGCACTAGTTCAAATGCATTAATTATGTTATTTGAATATATGTTGGCTTTTAAAAATGCTAATAAAAAATATTCTTCTATTTTGTCATGCAAAAATCTAAATGCATCAGACATTAAATTTTCATAAAAATGAATAAGGTTTACTTCTGCAAGATTTCGTAGAATATCCAATACTTTTTTCTGATCTCTTTTATCAAATTCTTGAACTAAATAAAAATAATTTATCGGATATTTTGTCTGTAAATAATGTTTGAAATAAACATCAAATATCTGATACACCATGATCAAATCCAACTCAGATCCTACATTTGCAAGCATTTTTGTAATATATATTTCAAATAGATCATTCTTCCGAGGAGAACAAAAAGCATCTGAAGAAAGTGTACTTGCAATTGCAATGAAAAATGGAGAAATCACATTTACGTCTTTGTTTTCACCTTCAATAAAGTTACGAAATAAACGTTTTTTTTCGTCTTTGTTAAAGTATGCGTTACATAAACGATTGATTTCCTCTTTTGAAAGAGCTTTTGTCCTGTAATATGGAACTGGCTCTAACGAATCATTCTCTATAAAATTCATAAACTCATTTAAACTAGGACACATTTTGCTCTGATCCATGTAGTAAAAAAAGGAGGCAGGCCTGCAACTGATAATTACCTTAAAATTGTGGAAATGTTCTTTACTTATTGTTGCGCAAAAATTTACCACAAATTGATAAATTTCAACAGCATCTACATTTGTTCCTGAAAATTCATTTAATCCATCAATAAGAAAGAAAATATGATTATTTCTTTGTTTACAGCTATCGTGTAACTCGCAAAGTATCTCTTTTTTCATTTCTGGAAAAATCTCTTCAAAAAAGGGATTTGACTGATTCAAATGTAAATTACACATAAAGGCAGCTAATGGAATACATAAATTCCCATTGTCAACTTCCGCTTCAATAAATTTTTTTAAGGAACTGCTTTTACCGCATCCGCTTGAACCGACGATCACCAAGCCAGAATAATCATTACTTTTAAATTCATTCAATATTTGAGAAATTTTTAGAGGAACATATTCTCCGTGCTGGATACAATTTAATTGCAAGTATTGATTTGTCTTTCGTTTTGCGTGCTGTCTTACTGCATCATATAAAGTATTTACAATCAACATTTCTGCATCCATATTTACATGCGGTATATTTTTATTGCATATAGTAATCCATTTTCCTTTTAAACTATTTTCTCCATCCTCAATAATGTCAATTTTCTTAACGAGAATATAATCTTTTAATATACTAAATTCACTTTGTGTCAAAGAATTGATCTGTATTTCAATAAAATTATTTAAAAGAGTTGTGGAGTTCATTTGATTTTCTAACTTGCGCTTAATTATATTAAAAGTTTCTTCTTTGCGTGAAACACTACATGTGGGAGCAAAAAAAGTTAACAACTCTAAACAGTTTATTAAGGATTTAATATCATCAACAGGAATAGAGCGCGTATATAAAATAAGATGGTTATCCGGCATGAATCGAACATCTACAATATTGTCATGAAGCCACGTTTTAGCACTTGGGTCAATTAAGTATTGAAGTATTTTCCAAAATGTTTCATTGAAAACACATCTATATTCTAAAGTTTCATATAATTTTTTTATGTTTTCAAGAGTTTTATTATCAAATATCAAACCATTTAAGCGTGCTCGCAATTCAAGAGCCAATCCTAAAAGCAATGAGTCCGTTTCATTATTAGGAATTTGAAGCATGAAATCCGGAATCCGCTCAGCACGAAAAAAAAGCAAGCAAGGTTTTAATATATCATTATAATTCTTGGCATAATAAGGCGAAGAAATATTCCATTTTTGTTTCTTAAAATATTTATCAAAAATATTTAAAAGATTAAGAAAACTCTGAAAAATATGCTGATTCATGGATATCATATCCACAATAGTATTATTTTGCCAAACAAGAGGCAAACAGTATCCTTTATTGAATGTTTTCGTGGATGACAGTAATTTCTCTGAAAGTTTTTCCATAAATTCATCAAAATAACCATAATCTTTTCCATATATGAAATTCTGTCGTGAATTATGTGCTTCCATCCAACGTAATATGGACGTATTATTCATGCATTCATATTGATTGGGCTTATTGGGCGACACCCAATAGCATGAAAAATCAGAATGAATATCAAGCGAATCCAAAACACCGCCATCCTGGCCTCTCCATCCAAGCAGAACAACTACTCTATGAGTCATTTTATTTATCAATTTTTCTGTCTTTTTAGGAAGACGTCTTAATTCGTCTGGTGTAAATCTGATTTTTTTAGTTTCCAAATCACCATGAGCTTTTAACAAAGTAATATAAGACAGCGTTTTTGGCTTTTTAATTTTCTTATCTACAACCCATTTTTCAATATCCATATTTTGGCAGCAAACGTCCGTTATCATATCAAAGTTAGTAGTGATAATATTGCTCACAAAACCTGCTTCGATTAGCTTTTGTAAATACCGATATCCTTTTGACGGCTTTAAGTAACCCAAATAGCGGGAAAGCATATCAACCTTTTCTTGTTCTCCTTTATGACTCCACAACTTATCAATAAAATCCTGATAAAGCATCTCCCATGAGCCTGGCTTTATGTAATTAGAATCATAATTATCTTGTAGACATTTAGTGATAATTGATTCGGTTGTAATATCCTCAATGGCTGAAGTTAATGAGCATCCAGCGCCTAATATTATAGTGATTCCATCATTATATTTGTCTTTATAGTTTTTTATAGCAAAATAAGCTCTCATAAAAGCTTGAGAAGCATAATCTTCAGCCATTGGTATCTCCTTCTTATATTTCCTGTTCTATATATAACGAATACTGCTTATTATATGGATAATCAGGAATTATCCATATTTCATATTGACAAAGCGTGACTATTGGAGTAGTATACTTATATCGCGATGACTATTGCAATAGTTAAAAATGAGGTGGCCTTATGGATATTAAATTATTTGATTCAGAATTGAAAGTGATGGAAGTGCTGTGGAAAGAAGGTGATTTGCCGGCAGGACAGATTGCAAAGATTTTGAAGGAAGAGATCGGGTGGAACAGGAATACCACCTATACGGTGATAAAAAAATGCGTGGAAAAGGGCGCGGCGAGAAGGTATGAGCCTAACTTTATGTGCGGAGCGGTGATCAGCAGGGAACAGGTACAGGAATATGAAACCGAAGAGCTGATCGGGAAAATGTTCGGAGGATCGAAGGAAAAATTTTTTGCGGCCTTTCTCGATGAGAAGAGATTATCCGGGGAAGAGATAGAAAACCTGAAACGGATGGTTATGAAACTGGGCCAATAGACGGGGAAATTATGCACAATAAAGCCGTGCGGAAATGGAGAAAAAAATGGGATTATTGCAAAGAAGTATAACGGCGGGTATTTTAATCGCAAGCATTCTCATACTTCGGTGTTTTACCTTCCGAAAGCTTTCCAAAAGAGTATTTACCGTTTTGTGGAAGATGGCGATAGTGCGTTTACTCTTGCCCTTTTCCTTCCAGGTGGAGAGCGCTCTTTTCCATACTTTATCAGGAAGAAATGTCAGCCATGTCATGTTGCAGGGAAGGGGCGGAGAATTAAAAACGCCAATGGACGCAGCTAGTTTGGGAATTGGCGGTTGGATAGGCTTTATTTACCCCTTGGGAGCCATTTTTCTGACATTGGTTTTTGCCTTGGAATATGCCAAGGTTTGCATTTTGCTTAGAGAAGCCATTCCTGTCAGCGCCTTTACTGATATTGGCAGAAGTGTCGGAAAGTGCCGTAAGGAATTGACCAAAAGAGTCAGCATTGTTGTGACAGACCGTATTAAGACTCCGATGACTTATGGATTATTACATCCGCGGATCGTTCTGCCAAAATGGATGGACTGGAAAAATGAAGATATGCTTTCGTATGTTTTCCGGCATGAAATGATACATATTAAATGCATGGACAATTTGTGGAAACTCTTGGCACTTCTGGCATTTTGCCTCCATTGGTTCAATCCGCTGGTTCTAGTCCTGTATTTCCTCTTAAACAAAGATATGGAGATGGCTTGTGACGAATGCGTCATTTCTTCCATGGATGAAAAGGAAAGACAAAAATATGCAATGACGCTTGTGATTTTAGCAGAGAAATGCGCATTCAGCCCCAAGATTTGCAGTGGGTTTGGAAGGAGCGCGGTTTCAGAAAGGATAAAAGAAATTATGAATTATAAAAAGATGACGAAAATAGGAAGTTTCTGTGCGGCTCTGGTTTTGCTGGGAGGCACAGCAGTATTTGTGTCGGCGAAAGAAAGTACGGCAGAAGCGGTTCCTTCCGCTTCCGTGACGGTTATGGAAGAAAACCTGGGAAACTATGAGGATCAGGACTGTGTAGTCGTTTATTTTGACGTAGGAACTACGGAAGAAAGAAAAGAGGAGATTGGCAATGAATTGCTGGCAGTCGATGGGGTGACGGGGATTGGATATACTTCGGCAGAAGTTGCCTGGGCGGTATTTGCCGAAGAGTATTTGAGCGAGGATATCGTGCTTTCCTTCAATGGAGAAAATCCGTTGAAAGATTCGGCGAATTATACCGTTTATCTTTCGGAAAGAACGGAAGAGACTATCCGTGCAATCGAGAGCATAGAAGGAGTGAGACGAGTTACCCAGAATTAAATTATATTTTATTCCATTCCCTCTTTTTCAAGAAAAAAAGAAAAAGAGGGAATCATCACGACAATCCTGGAGAAACAGCCTGTCGTGCCGCGCTCCTTTTCCCCTAGACGAATTCCTCTCTTTTCATGTATAATAACTTAGATCATTGCGGAGCCGGTAAACTTTGCCGAATGTTCCGACAGCCTAAAACTCCGCAATTATCCAATATATTTAAATAAAAAAGAGGAACAACACATGTATACAGTTGTAGTAGCAGATGATGAAGAAGAACTGCGCCGGGCGATTGTGCGCCGCATTGATTGGGAAAGCACCGGATTTCGGGTGGTAGGAGAAGCCGAGAACGGTGTGGAGGCTTTGGAACTGGTGGAAAAAATGGAGCCGGATCTTCTTTTGACGGATATAAAAATGCCGTTTATATCGGGTATTGAGTTGGCGCGGCAGGTGCGGGAGATCCGCCCCGCCACGCAGATTGCCTTTTTGAGCGGGTTTGATGAATTCAGTTATGCCCAACAGGCGATCCAATATAATATTATTAGTTATATGCTGAAACCTATTTCCGTGGCGGATCTGACCAGGGAATTGATCGTGATAAAGGGGAAAATAGACAATCTTTTTCGGGAATTCCGCGATAAGCAACAGATCCAAATGGATAAATCCGGCTTTCTGATGCCGCTTTTGATGGACGGATATCAGGCAGAGGACAGAGAAGAAGGGGAAAAATTTCTCGTCAGGGCCGCCGTCGAAAGCGGGGTGCTGAGGGATCATCATAATGATTTCCGCTATGCGGTCATGATCACGAGCATCAGGGATGGAAACGGGAAGAACCGAACGGCACAGGAACATGTCCATTCGGTGGACAGTATTTTGAAAAAGTATGTAAAACATGAAAGCTTTTACTGGAACGGAAGGGTGATTTCGCTGTTGATTGCCACACCTTCCGCATTCGATAAATATTTGCATATCCTGGTCGGAGATGTCATGCAGAGTACGGAGAGGATTATGGAACTGAATTGTTCCATCGGCGTCAGCAGGATCATGGACAGGCTTTCCGAATGCCATGACGCTTATATCGAGGCGTTAAATGCGCTTAGCTATTCCGGGCGGGCGGACAGCGGCGTCCATTATATTGCGGATGAGGAACATGTGGAAGGGATCGATGCCCAGGAGATCATGAACATTGTGACGGAAGTGGAAACCCTTGTCCGGGGCAGCCAGGCAGGAGAGCTGGAAAGGTATCTGGAAGAGCTGTTCGAGCGGATGCGCGGGATGAAAGTGTCGAGGGCAAAGGCCAATTATCTGATGGTGCAGCTGCTTGCCTCCATATGCAGAATTATATATGCGGTAGGGGACGGGGAAGAGATAGAAAGAATACAAAAGAATACGCTGCTGCAAAGTATTGTGTTCCAGGACGGCTCGTTTCGGGAGATGCAGGGCAAATTGACGGAGTTCTGCCTGAGTGCGAGGGAAATGATCGGCAGCCAGAGGAAAAAGAGCAGCAGGGTTCTTTGCGAAAAGACGCTGCAAATCATTGAAACGGAATATGGGAACGGCGATATTTCCCTCGTTTCCGTCAGCAATGAGATAGGCGTCAGCCCGAATTACCTGAGCGCTCTTATAAAGAAAGAAACGGGGAAAACCTTTATCGACCTTCTGAGCGGGAAGCGGATAGAGGCGGCAAAGGAACTGCTGATGTGTACTTCCATGAAAATAAAGGAAATTTCGGAGAAATGCGGTTACAGCGACCAGCATTATTTCAGTTATTGCTTTAAAAAGTACAGCGGCGTGTCGCCCAATGCCCTGCGGCGGCAGATGCGTGCGGAGGAGAAAGATTGAAAATGAAAAATTTTTAATCGATGCACAATAAAGCTGTGCGGAAATGGAGATAAGAATGAGAGTACGCAAGGACAAGAAAGGGATGACGATGCCGTTGGCTTCCGTGATGAATTTGTTCGTGATCGGCATGGTGCTGGCGGCGCTGGCAGGAGGGATGGTCGTTTTTGTTTCCGTGTTCCGGCGCTCCGTGGAACAGAATGCGGTGATCAGCAGCGAACAGGCAGTGGTACAGGCTTCCAATACGGTGCGCAATTATACGGCGGACATGGAAGAGATTATGGATTTGATCGAAGAGTCTTACGGGAGGGAAAAAGAAGAAAGGGACAATGCCCTGGAAACTTTGCTTCGCATAAGAAAGGATGTGATTGCCGTTACCAGTTATGACGAAGAGGGAAATATGGTAGACTGGTGGACGGGGAATTATCGTTTAAAAGGAAGGATATTAAAAAACCTTTCTTTTATACAGAGGGAAAGCGGAAGGGAAGACCGGCTGTTGATATCCGAACCTCATGCGGAGACTTTGCTCGAAAATTATTATCCCTGGGTAGTATCCATACGTAAAGATCTGGAGACGGGGGACGGGAAAAAGCATGCGGTAGTGTTGGATGTGCGTTTTTCCCAGATTGCAAATTATGTGGATGAAGTAGGCATCGGACAGCATGGCTACTGTTTTATTATGGATAAAAAAGGGAATATCGTCTATCATCCCCAGCAGCAGCTGATCTATTCCGGCCTGAAGTCGGAACAGACGGACATTCTGACAAGGGCCGGGGACGGGACTCTGGTGAAAAAAAATGTAATTTATTCGATCCGTTCCCTGGATAACTGTGACTGGAGGATCGTGGGGGTAAGTTATATCGATGAGCTTGTGACGGTTAAGGTGAGGGGGGCGATGCAGATTCTGCTGGTAATGATCGCTTTTGTACTGGTAACGGTATTTCTCAGCAGTTTTTTGCTGACGCATATGATTTCCCACCCCATCCAGAGCCTGGTGAAAGCGATGAAAGATTTTGAGGCCGATGCGGAAGAATTCAGCTATCAGCCGGTACATGGCAGCAAAGAAATGATCGCTCTGTCAGATTCCTTTGGTCATATGGTCGGCAGGATACAGGATTTGATGGAAAAGGTCAGGAGAGAGGAAATTACATTGCGTAAAACGGAGCTGAAGGCGCTCCAGGCCCAGATCAACCCGCATTTTCTTTATAATACGCTGGATGCGATCGGCTGGATGTGCGAGGAGGAGCGGAGTAAGGATGCGGTAGAAATGGTAAATGCCCTGGCAAGACTGTTCCGCATCAGTATCAGCAAGGGGCACGAACTGATTCCTATTGGGAAAGAGGTGGAGCATGCCAGAAGTTATTTGATGATACAAAATTTTCGGTATAAAAACCAGTTTACATATTCTTTTGATATAGAAGAGGAATGCCTTCCTTATCTATGCAATAAAATTACACTTCAGCCGATTATTGAAAATGCCATTTATCACGGAATTAACCGGATGGTGGATGAAGGAGAGATAAGAATTCGTATTTATGGGGAGGGGGATGATATCGTATTTTCCGTGTCCGATAACGGAGTGGGTATGAGCAAGGAACAGTGCGGAAATATTTTAAAAAGCGAGCCGGGCGATCAGACCGGGATCGGTATTAAAAATGTGAATGACAGAATCAAGATTTATTTTGGAGAAGAATATGGAATTACGATAGAAAGCGAACCGGATGAGGGGACTTGTGTCAGCATCCGTATGCCGAAGGTGGAGGAGGGCGGATATGAGAGCAAATAAGAAAAAACAGAGCCTGGCATTTTTGGTGTCCTTACTGCTTATGGCGGCTCTGGCCTTCGGAGGATGCGGGAAAGAAAGCGCAACGGCAGGAAAGCGCTATGTGGCGCTCGTGACGAAATCCATGGATTCCGCCTTCTGGAAGTCCGTTTACGCAGGGGCAACGGCTGCAGCCACGGAATATAACCTGCAGATCAGTATGGTGGGGCCCAAAAGGGAGGAAGACTACGAAACGCAGAACCGGATGATCGAAGAGGCGGTGGAAAATGGAGCGGAAGTCATTGTTTTTTCGGCAGTGGACTATAACGCCAACAGCGAGGCGATTGATGAAGCGGCGAAAAAAGGAGTGAAAATAGTGGTGATCGACAGCGACGTCAACAGCGGACAAGTGAGCTGCCGCATCGGCACGGATAACCGGGAAGCGGGAAAAATGGCCGGGGAAGCCGCCCTGAAGGCGGAAGGCGAAGAACTGTATATAGGCATCGTAAATTATGACATCAATTCGGCTAACGGACAGCAGAGGGAAGAGGGATTCCGGGAAATCGCCGGAGCGGACAGCAGAGTGAAGAGCATGCATACGATTAATGTGGTATCGACGACGGAGGACGCCAGGGAGGGAACCATACGGATGCTAAAGGAATATCCGGAGATTAATGTGATCGTCACCTTTAACGAATGGACCAGCCTGGGCGTTGGCTGGGCGATCCGGGATTTGGATCTGGCGGAAGAGACTCAAGTGGTGGCTTTTGACAGCAATGTAGTGTCGGTGGGGATGCTGGAAACCGGAGAGGTGGATGCCCTGATCGTGCAAAACCCCTATGCGATGGGTTATCTCGGCGTGGAAGAGGCCTACCATCTGCTGAACGGAGGCAATGCCAGCGGGGCGGTGGTCGATACGGCGACCACTTGCGTGACGAGGGAAAATATGTTTGAACCGGAGTGCCAGAGGATGCTTTTTTCTTTTGACTGATAAAAATTTGAATAAATTGTGAACAAAAAATGTACAAAACAATAATTTTTTATACCAAGAGAGTAAAATATTGCATATCTTTTTGGAATAGTTGTTTGTTATAATGGCAACATGGCGTAGTAAAAACGTCAGAGAATAATATTTAAATAGGAGGACAAACAAAATGAAAAAGTTATTCGCATTGCTTTTGACAGGCGCGATGGTATTCAGCCTTGCAGCATGTGGAAAGCAGGAAGCTCCGGCAGCAGCAGAACCCGCAGCAGAAGAAGCAGCTCCGGCAGCAGAAGAAGCAGCTCCGGCTGAAGAAGAGGCAGCTCCTGCAGAGGAAGCAGCTCCGGCTGAAGCGGCAGCGGTTGACCTGAATGTAGGCGTATTCTACTATACATATAGTGATACCTACATTTCCAGCGTTCGTACAGCGCTTGATGCAGCTCTGACAGAGGCAGGCATCACATTCCAGAATTATGATGGAAACAGCAACCAGACAACACAGAATGAGCAGATCGATACAGCTATCAGCCAGGGTGCAAACCTTCTGATCGTTAATATCGTTACATCCGGTTCCGTAGATGCTTCCCAGCAGATCGTTGACAAAGCGAGCGCAGCAGGCATCCCGGTTATCTTCTTCAACCGTGCGGTAGAACCCGATGAAGAAGAAGGTAAAGTACTTGGCGCTTATGACAAATGTGCTTTCGTAGGAACAGATGCACCGGAAGCAGGTCATATGCAGGGTAAGATGATCGGCGATTTCCTTATGGCAAATTATGATGCAGTTGACCTGAACGGCGACGGCGAAATCAGCTACGCTATGTTCATGGGCCAGCTTGGTAATGCAGAAGCTATCGCTCGTACACAGTTTGGTGTGGAAGACGCTAATGCAGTTCTGACAGCAGGTGGAAAACCGGAATTGGTTTACTTCGATTCTTCCAATGCTGACTGCTACCAGGTAGACCAGGATGGTAACTGGAGTGCAAAGGCAGCAAATGAGTACATGGTAACAAACCTTTCCCAGTACAGCGAAGCTACAGGTAACATGATCGAACTCGTTATCTGCAACAACGATGGTATGGCAGAAGGTGCTATCTCCGCTCTGAACGCTCAGGGTTATAACCTTGGAGGAGACAGCGTAACGATTCCTGTATTTGGCGTAGATGCAACAGATGCTGCTAAACAGCTGATCGCAGACGGCAAAATGACGGGTACGATTAAGCAGGATGCAGAAGGTATGGCAAATGGTATTGCATATCTTGCAAAGAACGTACAGGCAGGTAAGGAATTAATGGCAGATACGGATTCCTTCAATATTTCTGCAAATGTAAGCAACAAGATCTTTATCCCTTATGCTCCTTACACAGGTGAATAAATAAAAGGGATAGGATACTGCGTAAAGCAGGAAGATCCTTATGTTTATAAGAGCGGCTGCCGCCTTAGGCGGTTGGCCGCTTTTTTTAAGGCACAGACCCATATAGAGAAAATATACCGTTAAGGCGGCGCATGGGTGTGCGAAAAAAAGAGACAGGTAAGCTTATGGAAAAAGGGAGGGTAAAGCATGGGACAGGATGTTCTGCTGCAAATGACAGATATATGCAAAGAATTTCCCGGTGTAAAGGCGCTTGATAACGTTTCCCTGACGGTGAAAAAGGGAACGGTTCACGCGTTGATGGGAGAAAACGGCGCAGGAAAGTCCACATTGATGAAATGCCTGTTCGGAATGTACAGCATGGACAGCGGAAAGATTCTTCTGGACGGAAAAGAAGTCAGCTTTAAAAATTCTAAGGAAGCGCTGGAAAACGGCGTTGCCATGGTACACCAGGAATTGAATCAGGCGTTGAAAAGAAATGTCATGGATAATATATGGTTGGGGCGCTATCCGAAAGTGGGCGGCCTGATGGTAAACGAGAAAAAAATGTATGATGATACCGTAGCGGTATTCAAAGAATTAGAGATAGAAATAGATCCGAGAAGAGTAATGAGTACGATGCCTGTTTCACAAAGGCAGATGGTGGAGATCGCCAAAGCAGTTTCTTATAATTCTAAGGTAATCGTGTTCGATGAACCTACTTCTTCGCTGACGGAGCAGGAAGTGGAACATTTATTCAAGATCATAAATATGTTGCGTGACAGAGGATGCGGCATAATTTACATATCACATAAAATGGCAGAGATCCTCCGCATTTCCGACGAAGTTACCGTTATGCGCGATGGCACATGGGTGGCGACAGAGCGGGCGAGCGATCTGACGACGGAGAAAATTATTAAGTTGATGGTAGGGCGCGAATTGACCAATCAGTTCCCGCCGAAGACAAATAAGCCGGGCGAAGTGGCTCTGGAAGTGGAGCATCTGACGGCGCAGTATTCCCTCTTAAAAGATGTTTCCTTTAAGGTAAGAAAAGGGGAAGTGGTAGGTCTGGCAGGGCTGGATGGCAGCGGACGTACGGAAACGCTGGAGAATATTTTCGGTGTGGCTACGAGAAAAGGCGGAACGATAAAACTGGACGGCAAAGTAGTGAGAAACCGTAATGCCAGGGAATCGATCAAAAATGGTTTCGCGCTGTTGACGGAAGAACGCCGCGCAACCGGTATTTTCGGAATTTTGAGCATCAGGGAAAATACGGTAATTTCCAGCCTGAAAAAGCACTTGAAATTAAAATTCATTCTGAACGATAAATCGATGAGAGAAGATACCCAGTGGTCCATCGATGCGATGCGCACGAAGACGCCGACACAGGAGACGAAGATTCGTTCTCTTTCCGGCGGTAATCAGCAGAAGGTTATTCTGGGCAGATGGCTTTTGACCGAACCGGAAGTACTTCTTCTGGATGAACCCACAAGAGGTATTGACGTAGGAGCAAAATATGAGATATACCAGCTTATTCTGGATCTGGCCAACAGAGGAAAAGTGGTAATGGTAGTTTCGTCCGAAATGCCTGAGCTGCTCGGAATATGCGACAGGATACTCGTTATGTCAGGCGGGCGTCTGGCGGGAGAAGTGGACGCAAGCGAAACTACGCAGGAAGCGATTATGACTCTTGCGGCTAAATATGTGTAAGGAGGCAATTTCTTATGAGAGCGATTACGAATATAAAGCAGTCCTACAGCCGTTACCAGGCAATGGACAGTAAAGATAAGAAAACGTTTTGGAAGGAAGGGATGATCAACAACGCAATTTATTTCCTTCTTTTGATAGTGGTTATTTATACGACGGTACAGAATCCGAATTTTATTAAGGCACCTTCTATCGTTAATATTATCAGCCTTTCGGCTGCAAACCTGCCGATTGCCTGTGGTATTGCAGGATGTATCGTATTAACGGGTACTGACCTTTCCGCAGGGCGCGTGGTTGGTCTGACGGCTTGTATTTCCGCATCCTTGCTGCAATCTCTGAGTTATGCTTCAAGGATGTTCCCGGATCTTCCGGTACTTCCGATCCCGGTAGTTATCCTTGCAGTTATCATTGTAGGCGGTATCGTAGGTCTGGTAAACGGTTTCTTCGTAGCAAAATTCCAGCTTCACCCGTTTATTGTTACTTTGGCAACCCAGTTGATCGTATATGGTATCCTGCTTATGTACATCATGATCAACGGCAATAACGGCCAGCCCTTATCCGGTCTGGATGATTCCTTTAAATCCTTCGTAACCGGAAGCTTTATCGGTTTGGGAGGCGTTGCTATTCCTAACTTTGTATGGTATGCATGTATTATTGTAGTAATTATGTGGTTTATCTGGAATAAAACCACTTTCGGCAAGAATATGTTTGCAGTAGGTTCCAATCCGGAAGCTGCCAACGTATCCGGCGTTAATGTTATGAAGACAACGATCATGGTACATACTCTTGCAGGTATGATGTACGGTATTACCGGTTTCATCGAAGCGGCAAGAACCGCTTCCAACTCGGCGGCTACCGGACTTAACTACGAATGTGATGCGATCGCAGCCTGCGTTATCGGCGGCGTATCCTTTGTCGGTGGTACCGGTAAGATCAGCGGTATTGTAATGGGCGTTTTCCTGCTGCGTATTATCTTCGTAGCGTTGAACTTCCTGTCCATCAATGCGGCAATGCAGTATGTAATCAAAGGTTTGATTATTCTGGTCGTATGTGCGATCGATATGAGAAAGTATTTGGTTCGTAAGTAGTGTGAAGAGAAGTTCGAATTGCTTTAGCAATTTAAGCTCACGCCAGAGGGCGTTTCGCCAAGAACTGCTAGGGTTCGCGGTACGAACCACTTTTCACACCGAAGAATGCCCGCTTTGCGGGCATTCTTCCTGTGGATGGCTGTAGAGTGAATTTGAGATAGAGAAAGGCGGCAGGGATGGAAAATAGGCAGCAGATAGATGAAATAAACGAAAGTACCCAGGGGGCGGAAAGCGTAAGCGGACGCCCCCGCCGTTTTGGAAGGGGGATCTATGATAAAACGGATACTCCGATCCGCCTTTTGGACGGCTTTATTGCGGGTATTATTATTATTATAGTAATTATGGTAGCGGTATTCGCTATATTCGGCGGGTTTACGGTATCTTTTAATACTTCCGGGGGAACGGAGATCGCATCCCAGAAGCTTCGCTATGGTAACTATGTGAAAGAACCGGAAGAGCCGGTGCGTCAGGGATATACGTTTGCCGGCTGGTATTATGAGGGCCATGAAAATGAAACATGGGATTTTTCCGTTGGCACGGTAGGCGGGGATCTGGAGCTGATCGCAAGATGGGAACCGGCGAAAGTGACTGTCAAATTCGACGCGGATGGGGGGCGTATGCCGGATGGAATGGAATCCATACAGGTTACTTATCAGGAAGCTTATGGAGAATTGCCCGTTCCCCAAAAAGAAGGCTGTCAGTTCGCGGGCTGGATGTACAGCGGCGGAGAAATCACGGCCGCAAGCATTGTAATGATGCCCGGAGAACATGTACTCACGGCTTTGTGGGAGTAAGGAATTAGAAACAATGCTAAAGAATATTTAGCTAGTAAAAAAGTCCTATTGAAAAATATCCCTATGGTGATATAATAACAGTTGCTTAATAGAATAAATTATTAGGGAGGACAATGATTATGAGAAACAAATTGGTGAGGCGTATTGCTCTGCTTTTGTCGGTAGCAGTAATGAGCGTATCCGTAGTTGCCTGTGGCGGCGGAAAAGGTGATGCAGCGCAGGGAGAAGAGACAACCCTGACGGAAGAAGAATACGAAGCGAAGGCAGAGGAACTTGGCGAGAAGCTTAACAGCGCTATGACAGATGCATCTTCTATCGATCCTAACGATGTAGAAGCAGCAAAAGAATTTATTTCAGGTTTGAAGGATCCGTTTGTTGAGTTCGGTTCTTTGAAAGCTCCGGAAAAATATGCGGCAGCTCACGAGAAATTTAAATCCGGCTGTGATGCGATGGTGGAATACCTCGACATGATGGTAACGGCAATGGATAGCGGCGATATCGATATGGAGAAAATGACTTCTCTCATTACAACGATCCAGAATGACTTCACAGAAGGAGCTTCCATGCTGGAATAAACATCCAAAGCGAAGTACATAAAATGTAGAATCGAAAACCGATACGAAGAAAAAATTTCTTCGTATCGGTTTTTCATGCGCAGAGGTGCGTAAAGCATGACAGCATTTGCTTCGCATTCCAGTGAAAAAACTAATCCAGCCAGGAAACCATTTTGCCATCCAGTTTTTGTACACGGCAGCAATGGAGCGGAAGGCTGCCGCTGACGTGCCGGCCTTCCGCTCCATCACCACCGCCTACAACAAAACCTCTTAATCAAAACAGATTCTTTCGCCAAATTGTTTTTTTCATTGAAACAGACACTCCATTGTCTTAGAATTTTGTATATAGTATAATATTGGCAGAAAATTACGGTTCGACAATAGGTGAGGGTTTCTAAATGGATAAAGTGAATAAGATTGATTTGAAAGAAGAGGCTGTGCATGGGACGGTAAAATTTCCTCTGGCAGTATATCGTTACGCGGGGGAAGGAGATTTTACGGTCAAGCTTCACTGGCATGAGGAAACGGAGATCATATATTTGAAAAAGGGGAGATTTTGCATTGATATTAATATGCAGAAATACAGAATCAACAGTCCGGCGCTTTTTTTTGTAAGTTCCGGGGATATCCATGGCCTTTATGGAGAGAAGGGATGTGAAGAAAGCGCGGTCGTGTTTGATATGAAAATGCTTAGCTTCGAGCATTACGACAGCGTCCAGCATCAGATGGTGAGTCCTTTGCTGAAACGAAGCGTTCAGTTTCCCGGGGCAGTGACGGAAAAAGACGATATGTGGGAAGAACTTGCGGGGCTGTATGGGAAGATATTGGCGGAAGCGGAGCGGGAGGCTCCTGAGGCGCGCATGAGGGTAAAGGCATATTTGCTGCAAATCTTGGCTTGCTTGTATGGGCATGGGAAGTTTGTTCATATGGACAGCAATATGGATTATGATGGGAAAAAAATTGAAAATATAAAGAAGGTGCTTGGTTGGATCCAGGAAAATTACGGGCGAAGGATCACGAATCAGGATATGGCGGCCATATTGCAGATGAATCCTCAATATTTTTGCCGGTATTTTAAACGTGCCATGGGAAAAACGCCTACGGAATATATTAATGAAATGCGTGTGGAAAAAGCGGCCGAGTATCTTTATCGAACTGACAGAAAGATTATCGACATCGCTTTGGAGTGCGGCTATGACAATATCGGTTATTTTATTAAGCGATTCAAAGAAGAAAAGGGAATGCTGCCTTCTGAATACAGGAGAAGTCAAAATAGTATAATAAATGGTCAGAATGGATAAAGAAACCATACAAACAGGTTTATATAATGTAATCAACAAGTATAGAGGCCGTAAAACGCATAAGGATGCATGTGCATGAAAAAGATACGGAAAGGGTATGGTGGATGATATGAAAAAACAATGGTGGCATGGAAAAGTCGCGTATCAAATTTATCCGAAGAGTTTTTGCGATAGCAATGGGGACGGAATTGGGGATATCAAAGGAATTATCGGGAAATTAGATTATTTGAAGGGATTGGGAATCGATATCATATGGATCTCTCCGATTTATCAATCACCTTTTGTAGACCAGGGATATGATATTTCGGATTATTATAAAATAGATCCCGCTTTCGGCACCATGGAAGATTTCGACCGGCTATTGGAAGAAGCGAAGAAAAGGGATATGTATATTTTGATGGATCTGGTGATCAATCATTGTTCGGACCGGCATGAGTGGTTTCAAAAGGCGCTGGAAGATCCCAAAGGGGAATATGGCAAATATTTTTACTTTGAGAAGGGAAAAGACGGAAAAGCACCCAGCAATTACCGTTCCTATTTCGGCGGCAGCGTATGGGAGCCGGTTCCGGGAACGGACTTATATTATCTTCACTTGTTTGCCAAAGAACAGCCCGATCTGAATTGGGAAAACGTGAAAGTAAGGGAAGAATTGTTCCGAATGGTGAACTGGTGGCTGGATAAAGGGCTGGCCGGATTCCGCATCGATGCGATCATGAACATTAAAAAGACAGACGGCTTTCCCGATTACGAACCGGATGGGGAAGACGGCCTGGTAAGGTGTACGAGAATGATAGAGGAGGCGGAAGGGATCGGAGAGTTTTTCCGGGAACTGAAACAGGAGACTTTTGCAAAGCATGATGCTTTTACCGTGGCCGAGGTTTTTAATATGAAGGAGGGGGAACTGGAAAAATTTGTGGGGGAGGAAGGATATTTTTCCACGATGTTTGATTTCGCGCCTTTATGCACGACGCTGGGGGAGAACGGGTGGTACGATGCGCCGGGATATGAGTTTTTCCGCTGGCGCAAGGCCTTAATGGAGTCACAGAAGGAATGCCGGAAGACGGGATTCTTTGCCAATATCATTGAAAATCATGACGAGCCAAGGGGGGCGAGTACTTATCTTCCCGACTATGCACAGAACGATGATGGCACAAAAATGCTGGCGACTACGAGCGTTTTATTGCGCGGCCTCCCCTTTTTGTATCAGGGGCAGGAGATCGGGATGAAAAACTGCAAAATGGAAAGCATTGATGAATATAACGATATCGATACAAAAAACCAATATAAGATAGCTCTGGAGGCAGGGCTGGATGAAGAGGCGGCGATGAACGTCTGCCTGAAGCACAGCAGGGATAACGCCAGGACGCCCATGCAATGGAGCGCAGGGGAAAATGCAGGATTTACAACGGGGAAACCCTGGCTAAAGATAAATCCCGATTATAAAGAAAGGAATGTGGAAGCGGAAGAAAAGGATCAGTCCTCCGTGCTGTCTTATTATAAAGAACTGCTGGCCTTGCGGAAATCGGAAGATTACGGAGAAGTATTTACTTATGGGGATTTCGTGCCGGCTTATGAAGGCGAAGAAATGCTGCTGGCTTATTACAGGCAGGATGAAAGGAAGAAGGTCTTGGTTGCGGCTAATTTTGGGAAAGGAGAAACTTCATTTCTTCTTGAAAAAGAAGGAAAGGAGATCCTCAAAAACCGAAAGGATGTACTGTTGAGGGAAAAAGAGCTGATTTTGCCGGGCTGTGGCGTCGCGGTAGTGGAATTATAAGAAGGAGGAATGCAATAAGGAAATTTGGAAAAATGGAAAATTATCTGAAAAAGGTGTTGACTTTTCTGAAAATATTGCATAGAATTTAATAAATCGTTGATAAAGCGTGAGTACATACGGAGGAGATGTTACAGAGAGCTGCGGATGGTGGAAACGCGGTACGGATTACCGTATGGAATGGGCTTTGGAGAGCAAACCGAAACAAAAAAGCGGCAGGCCTGGTTTTTTTGAAGTAAGTGCGCCGGAGGGAAGGCTCCGTTAAGAAGCAGATATGTGTTAGCATGTCGTGAGAGGATGCAGTGATGCATCAAGCAGGGTGGCACCGCAGGAATGAATGAATGTCCTGTCCCAGCAAAAGAGCTGGGATAGGATTTTTTTATGCACATGGGTATCCAAAGGAGAAGGGTTGGCGAAGCTGACGGGAAGGAACCTTTCCTGCTCGATAGCGCAGGGGCGTGCAGAGGAATCAAAGAAAGGAGAAAGAAAATGTCAGAGAAAAAAATACCTTATAAGATCTATTTGGAAGAAAGCGAGATGCCGAGACAATGGTATAATGTAAGGGCGGATATGAAAAATAAGCCCGCGCCGCTGTTGAATCCGGGAACGTTAAAACCCATGACTTTTGAAGAATTGCAGGGAGTATTCTGTGACGAGCTGGTAAGGCAGGAATTAAACGATACGGATGCCTATATCGACATCCCGCAGGAAATCAGGGATTTTTACAAGATGTACCGTCCTGCTCCGCTGGTACGCGCTTATTGCCTGGAAAAGAAGCTGGGTACGCCGGCAAAAATATATTATAAATTTGAAGGAAATAATACGAGCGGAAGCCATAAGCTGAATTCGGCCATTGCACAGGCTTATTATGCAAAAAAGCAGGGCTTGAAGGGCGTAACGACGGAAACGGGAGCAGGGCAGTGGGGAACCGCTTTATCTATGGCATGCGCGTATTTTGACCTGGACTGCAAAGTATATATGGTGAAGGTTTCTTATGAGCAGAAGCCGTTCCGAAGAGAAGTGATGCGCACATACGGGGCGGAGGTAACGCCTTCTCCGTCGGACACAACGAATGTGGGAAGAAAGATCCTTGCCGAATTCCCGGGAACGGGAGGAAGCCTTGGCTGTGCGATTTCGGAAGCTGTAGAAGCGGCTGCCAGCAGGGAGGGTTACCGTTATGTGCTGGGAAGCGTGTTATCCCAGGTGCTTCTGCATCAGTCCATTATCGGGGAGGAAACGAAGGCCGCGTTAAAGAAGTATGATATCCACCCGGATATTATTATCGGATGCGCAGGAGGCGGTTCCAACCTTGGAGGCTTGATTTCTCCCTTTGTGGGTGAAAAAATAAGAGGCGAGGCGGATTATAGAATTATAGCGGTAGAACCAGCCTCCTGCCCGAGCCTGACAAGAGGAAAATATGTTTACGATTTCTGCGACACGGGCAAGGTATGTCCGCTGGCGAAAATGTATACTTTGGGAAGCGGATTTATGCCGGCACCCAATCATGCGGGCGGTCTGCGCTATCACGGAATGAGTTCGGTCGTTTCCCAGCTTTACCATGACGGACTGCTGGATGCCGTCAGCGTAGAACAGACGGAGGTATTTAAAGCGGCGGAACAATTTGCAAGAGTGGAAGGAATCCTTCCTGCACCGGAAAGTTCCCATGCAATAAAGGTTGCAATCGACGAAGCATTGAAGTGCAAGGAAACAGGAGAAGAGAAGACTATTGTCTTCGGCCTTACGGGTACAGGATATTTTGATATGGTGGCTTACGGCAAGTTCCATGACGGGGCAATGGTGGATTATGTTCCGACGGATGAAGAGCTACAAAAAGGATTTGCAGGAATTCCTTCATTTCCGGGAAACGAATAAGATCAGTCAGGCAGCCGCTTTGCCGTTTTTCGGGCAAAGCGGCTGCCATATTTTGTGGTTTTCATGAGCGGTACGGCAGACAAACAGAAAAATTTATTTTATAGCTTGACAATCCGTAAATAAGCATGTAAAATAAAACCGTTGCGGGTGATATTTATAAAATAAATCCTGATAACAAATGTGCGCTTAGCTCAGCTGGATAGAGCGTTTGGCTACGGACCAAAAGGTCGGGGGTTCGAATCCTCTAGCGCACGTTTTTTGTGCGGTTGCGCACGTTGGGTTTTTGAGAGGCGGAAATGCTGATAAAACGGGCATTTCTGCCTTTTTCATTTTTGGGGGTAAAAAGTGTAACAAATCTTGTTACACTTTGTTACACTTTTTTCGTCCTTCAGGTTGAAAGACTCTGCTCCAGAACTTTCTCAAGTTCTTCCGATGACTTGCGACCCCGGCAGTACTTCATCGTCATTTCGATGTTCTCATGTCCGGCAATCCGGCGTATCTCGTCAGGATTCAGACCTGAGTCGAAGAGACGCGAAATATAAGAGCGTCTAATATCGTGACAGGTCGCATATGCTCTTTATAGCCGAATTCCTCCTTTTCAGCGTCATACTTCTCATCGATTATGATGGATGATTTGTATATATTTGTATCAATATACGGGGGGTCTATGATAAAGATGGAATCCTCGCTTTTCATATATTTTTCAATAAGCTCCAACGCATACCGCCCATAAATTTCGGTATCTTTCATCCTTTCGTTGAGAAGGGCAATGGCATCCATATTTTTCCTGTATGTGGATAGTGCTTTCCCGCTGAAAGTATGGCCGGTATTGCGTACTGACAATAGGGTTGTAAACAGGAAGCATGCGGCGGCATCAAGGTTAACCTCTGCATCACTCAGATGCTCCCCATTATTTAGCAGGCTTTTACACTGCCCAAATGTATCCTCGTCAACTGGTTTGGACAGCATTTTTTCAAGGAGTATATACATATAATCGCGGATTGCCCGGTAAAGGTTGACTTTCCTTAGGTCTATGTCGTTGATGACCTCATGGTCTGCAACCTTGAAATTGGAAAAAATACCAAGTGCGCCTACAAAAGCATCAATGCTGGTCTGCCAGCGTTTGCCTGAAGAGTCGAAGATTTTCTTGATTGCGTCTTGCATCACGGGAGACCATTTGCTTCCTGCGAGTGGCAGAAGTTTCATGGAATAGTCAGGCTCAAACTTACCCGGTGCGGGAAGGCTGGATGCCTTTGCCGGTGTGGAGGGTGCTTGTGCCGCACCGGAGAAGTAAAGGTAGTTGGCCAGCATTACCGTAACGGTGTTAAAGCTTGTATCATTGGTTGCATAAGCTTTGAGAGCCTTGTCCATATCATCTGTGATACGGATGGAATATTTTTGGTTTTATTATATGTTTCTTTTTTTGGCATTTAGATACCTTCCTTTCTGTCTTCAAAAAATTTTTGAAAATGAAGACATTAGGAATAGCCGATATCAGGTAGCAACTCATAAACGATACAAATAAGGGTAGAAACCACCCATCTCGCTAAAAAAACTGCCATATAGCCTTCCCATAAGGCCAACTCATACCTTTTTCTGACAGACTGACTGCCGCCGGGAGTCAACTCAGCACCTTAAGGAAGCCAACTGGGTTTCCAGATGTGCCAACTGAAGATTCTTCCCAATCCAACTCATGCTCATAAAAAGCAAACTAGGGTGCGTTTTTTTCAAGATGAAAAAAATGAGCCATGCAGTCCGGCGGCGGCAGTCTCCGGGCGGGATGTAATATGTGGTCTGAAATGTAATCTGGTACAATCCAAAAGAATCCTGAAATGTAATCTGATATGGCCTAAAAGAAGCCCGGGATGCAATCCGGGGCATTGTCTGATGAATGGGGTACCCATATTTTTGCTGGTTTTCCCATATAGGGGGAACCTTCCATCCTCCCCTAAAAACCCGTAAGTCGTACCGCCTAAGGAGCCGCCGGGGTGCCGAGATGAGCCGCTTCCCGGCCTGGCTGTCCAAAAACTGCAGGTTATCCCCCGTCTGCGGATTTCCCTTTTGGCGGTATATGGGGGATGCCTTTTCCCAACCCGCATACGGATGTCTTTCCCGTTCCCCGTGAATTGCCATTATATTTTTAAAATAAAAAGTTTTGGAGGTATGAGTCATGGCAGTGAGGGATACGAAAAACAGCGGCAGCCATAACGCCAGCCGGAAGTATGGCGTTATCTGCCGGCAGGAGGAGGCCTGTATTGTAAGGAAGATGGGGGTGGCATCCTTTGCGTCAAGCGCGGGTGATTTGTGGATGAAGATGCAGAGCCTGTCAGCGCGGGGGGCAGGTTTCCAGTCCGGCAGTGAGCGTTATCTGGACTTCTCATGCACCAGCCCCCTGCCCGCAGTTGTGGCGGAGACGCTGAAGGCCTTTGCGTCGCGTGAGGCGGGGTTTGTAAGCTGGGTGCAGTGCAGCAGGCTCCCCGAGGCCGCCAAGATGGCATTGGCAGTGCGTATC
>OFHM01000633.1_pt1 | contig 28215 bp, 23 predicted proteins | sample 1521311 | NCBI WGS metagenome assembly OFHM01 (sample SAMEA3504083, study PRJEB24116) | mouse gut metagenome | biome: mouse gut; feature: mouse-associated habitat; material: faeces | place: Denmark | collected 2011 | reverse complement strand
GAGCGGTCTCCGGGGAGGAAGAGGGCCGTTATAACCGATTTATGGTGGGGGATGTGAAGCAGAGTATCTATAAATTCCGTCTGGCCAGGCCGGAACTTTTTCTGGAAAAATACGGGACTTATGGGGCGGATTGTTTGGAGGAGAGCGGAAGAGAAAACCAGGGCGGCGGGGAAGCACAGGGCGGTCGGGCGGATGCCGTAAAGGGGAGCGGAAAAGGCGGCGGGGACAGTCGGGAGAAGGAGGGCAAGGGGAACGAAGGCGGGGAGAAAAATTGCCGGCGCATTGATCTTGCCAGGAATTTCCGCAGCAGAGTGCAGGTAGTGGACACCGTGAATGATGTGTTTGGCAGGATGATGAGTGCGGAAGTGGGCGGCATTGTCTATGATCACGCCGCGGCGCTGTATCCTGGCGCGGTTTATCCGGAGAACGGGGATTGTGTCAGTGAGCTTTTGCTGGTGGAGAAGCCGGGTAAAGCGGAGGAGAGCAGCGCAAAGCAGGCGGAGGCCATGGTCATTGCCGGGAAAATCAAGGCATTGAGGGAGCATTTCCTTGTGACGGACAAAAGCACAGGGGAGTTGAGACAGGCCAGATACAATGATATGGTAATATTACTGCGCACCAACAGCGGTTGGGACGAGGAGTTCAAGGAAGTGCTGGAGCAGGAGGGAATCCCGGTATACATAACCGCCAGGACCGGGTATTTTGCGGCTGCGGAGGTACAGGAGCTGCTGCAGTTTCTGCGTGTATTGGATAATCCCAGCCAGGATATTCCGTTATTCGGTGTGATGAAATCTGTCTTCGGCGGCTTTTCGGAGGAAGAGATTTCCTGGATTCGTGCTTTTGCCGGGAAGGGCAGCCTGTATGAGGCGTTGAAGCAATATATAGAAGGAGGAGAGGAGCATGTTGATCGAGAGCCGGATTCGGCGGAGAAAGAAGCCGGATTCCCCGGGGATGAGGAGGAATTGAGGCAAAAGGCTGCGGTCTTCCTTCAGATGATTGCCGGGTACAGAGAATGTGTTGTGTATCTGCCTGTCCGGGAGCTTTTGACCAAAGTGATTTATGACTTCGGTTATCTGGATTATGTGACGGCCTTACCTACAGGGAGCAGGAAGCGGGCCAATGTGGAGATGCTGCTGGCCAGGGCTTCAGATTTCGAGAAGACCAGTTATTTTGGATTGTTTCATTTTATCCGTTATATAGAACAGCTGGAAAAGTACGACGTGGATTACGGCGGAGCGGAGCAGGTGGATGAAAATGCCGACGTGGTGCGGATTATGAGTATCCATAAGAGCAAGGGGCTGGAATTTCCGATTACCTTTGTGGCGGGTATGGGAAAACGGTTCAATATGCAGGATGTAAATCAGCCGCTGATCCTGGACATGGATTTGGGTTTGGGCACTGATTATGTGGATCCGGACAGACGGATTCGCAATAAGACATTGCGGCGGATGGCTCTGGCCGGGAAACTGCGGGAGGAAAGTCTGTCGGAAGAACTGCGGCTGCTCTATGTGGCAATGACCCGTGCCAGAGAAAAACTGATTATGACAGGTGTGGCGGAAGAGGCGGGAAAAAGGTGGGAGCGCCAGAAGGTTTTCAGGGGAGAGCGCCTGTCCTATCTGGACTTTATGGAGGCGGGCAGCTTCCTGGATTTTCTGCTGCCGGTTTTGCCTGATACCTGTGCGGAGGTGTCCGTGATGGAGGAGACGGATACCGCTGCAGGAAAGATGACAGAGCAGCTGCAGCTGTCCGGCAGATGGGAAGCCCTGATGCAGTCTTTGGAACAGGAGGGGACAGAGCGGGAAGAGCGCCTGCAAAAGTGCATAAACGCGGTCTATCCTTATGCCGTACTTGCGGATCTATACACCAAGACGACTGTGTCGGAGTTAAAGATTGCCGCCATGGCGGATCGGGACGAGGCGGCATACCATACTTTTGAGGAGAAAGAGATTCAGCCATATATTCCGAACTTTCGCAGGGGGGAGGAGAAGGTCAGCGGGGCTGTACGGGGAAATGCCTACCATAAGGTGATGGAACTTCTGGATTTTGACGCAGTGATGGGAGAGGACGGCATGCCTGCGGAGCGCCTGCATGCGTTCCTGCAGAAGGAGGTAGCGGAAAAGCGGCTGACGGAAGGTTATTTCGAAGCGGTAAGTGAAAGGAAAATCAACCGTTTTCTGCAGACGCCGCTGGCGGAGAGGATGCGGCGGGCCGGACAAATGGGCAGGCTCTATCGGGAACAGCCCTTTGTTCTGGGAATCAATGCCCGCAGATTGAAAAGCGGATTTCCGGCGGAGGAGACCGTTTTGATCCAGGGAATTATCGATGTGTTCTTTGAGGAGGAAGACGGGTTGGTTTTGCTGGATTACAAGACGGATTCCGTTTCTTCCATGTCTCAGCTTTGGAATCGCTATGAGACCCAGCTGGATTATTATCAGGAGGCAGTGGAGAAGATCTATGGAAAGCCTGTGAAGGAGCGGGTGCTGTATTCCTTCCATCTGGAGAAATATGAATAGGCAGCTTTCAGAGAAAAGAAGAGAAGCGGCGGGCCTGCCGTTAAAGGGATCTGTATACGGCAGCCCTGGATTGTGTTTACCGGCTGGCACATCGGATATGGGCATTATGTCTGTGAGCCTGGTTCTTTGCTGCTTTCTCCTGCAGAAGCGCAATCTTCCGGAAAATAGATTTCATACCATACCAGAAACGCATATACTGCCCAGAGTTTTCTGTTGGTATTGCCCCGCCCGCAGCCTCTGCCAGCCATCAGCTCATCGAGGGCATCCTGATGAAAGAATTTCTGTGCAGCAGGAGAGCGGAAGGCTTTGCTGATGATTTCCGTTCCTGTTTCCGAAGTCAGGAAATGGCCCAGAGGGACAGGAAAGCCCAGTTTACGGCGCTGGGAGCTGGCATTGGGCAAATGGCGTGCAGCTACCTGGCGGAACAGATATTTTGACACCTGCTTTTTCTGCTTGTATTTTGCGGGCAGGAAGCGGGCAACTTCAAATACTTCCCTGTCCAGGTAGGGTACCCTCAGCTCCAGCGAATGAGCCATACTCATGCGGTCCGCTTTCTGGAGGATATCTCCCGGAAGCCAGTGGAGCAAATCTATGTACTGCATACGGCTGGCATCGTCCAGTTCTTTCGCATCCTCGTAATCTGCCGCCAGAAGCGCCTGAGGGGAAAGGGCTTTTGTGGCAGGTTTCAGCAGCCGTTTTCTTTCCTTTACAGTGAAAAGATTGGCATTTCCGATGAAACGTTCTTCCACAGGCATGCTGCCCCGTATCAGGAAACTGCGGCCCCGCATTTTCGGAAGACGGGAGGCCAGTCCGGCCAGGCCCCGGCGCAGAGGAGAAGGAATCTTTTGATAGAGGTGCAGTGCGTTGGGTTCGCAGTAGATACAGTACCCGCCGAAGAGCTCATCTGCACCTTCCCCGGAGACCACCACCTTTACTTGCCGGGAGGCTTCCCGGGAGACGAAGTAGAGGGCCACCGCAGAAGGGTCTCCGGAGGGCTCGTCCATATGATATAGCACCTCCGGGACAGCATCCCAGAATTCTCTCTCGGAGATCTGCCTGCCTTTATGAGCAAGCCCCAGCTCGTCGGCCAGTTCCTTTGCCAGGGGCATTTCATTGTAACGTGTCTGTCCTTTGCCGAATCCTACGGTGAATGTCTTGCTGCCGGAGAATTCGGCCGCAACCAGGCTGGAATCCACGCCGCCGGAGAGAAAGGCGCCTACTTCCACATCGGCTGTCATATGAGTTTTTATGGAATTTTCTATGGCCTCATCCAGCAGGGTGATCCAGTTTTCGGCCTCTTCTTTGCTATTTTTGACAGAGCACTCCGGATACAGCTCGGGTACAAAGTATTGCTCTGTCCGGACGGAGTCATTCTTTTTATCGTATGTCAGAAAGTGTCCCGGCCGCAGCTGCAGGATTCCCTGAAAGAAGCTTTTTTCCAGAGCGGAGTACTGGAAGGAAAGATATTGCTCCAGGGCTTCCGGGTTGAGCTTCTTTTTATAAGAAGGATGAGGCAGGATCCCCTTGATCTCCGAGGCGAAGATGAAATGCCCCTCTGCCGGCGCATAATAAAAGGGTTTAATGCCGAAGGGATCCCGGGCCGCGTAGAGCCGTTCCTTTTTTTCATCCCAGATGGCAAATGCAAACATGCCGCGCAGATGCGTCGGAAGCTGCTGTCCCCATTCCTCATATCCATGGAGCAGAACCTCCGAGTCTCCCAGGGTGGAGAAATGATGGCCGGCCTGAATCAGTTCTCGGCGAAGCTCCCGGTAATTGTAGATTTCTCCGTTAAATACCAACACCAGATCCCCGGTCTCATTTAGCATGGGCTGCATGCTTCCTTCCAGGTCAATGATACTCAGACGCCGGAAACCCAGAGCCGCATGTTCGGACATCCAGCTTTTTCCCTGATCCGGACCACGGTGTATAATGGCAGCCATCATCCTCTCCAGGATATGTTCCCGGGAGACGGGGGGGTTGATCATTTCACTGTTTTTTGTGTTTGGCTCTATAAATCCGCATATTCCGCACATAAGCAAACTCCTTTGTATGATATTTCATGTTTAGAAATTTATTTCGTTTCATGAAAATCAGTTTACAGGAGGCTTATTTCTTATGCGTAGCAATCTTGTAACGAAAATGTATCCGTTTGTAAAAATATTACAGACGACTACAGCTCCAATATAATGCATTTCCTGTGGGAAAGGTTCCCGCTTTCGTAGGTTTCCAGGAGAATCCGTCTGGTTTTGCTGTCATACTCCATTCCCAGGAAATTCTGCACATTTTTGTACAGCAGCTGTCCCTGTGTGCCTCCGGCCGGATAAAGATACAGATCGGCGGATAGAATATCCCAGTAATTCTGAATAAAAAGCGGATGAGAGGTACCTGTGTTCGCATACTTTGCGTTCACATAATTGCCGGTGTTTGCCGCAGCGTTTTCCCGGGATTCGGGGGGGTCATCTACATAGTCATTGCCGGCAATCCCCACCTCCTGAACGAGCAGCACCAGAATGTCTCCGGTGTCCAGAGGCAGGAAATCCCAGACGAGATCGGAAAAGATCAAGGGTTCTTCCGTAGGAGCTCCGGACTGGTCCGGCTTAACATGCACAAGCTGAAAGAGATTTCCCATATAATAAAAATCGGTTTCCGCGTTGGCCTGTTTATATTGTAAATACGATATTCCGTCATAATTGAACAGATAACTGCTCAAATAGGCAATAGAAGTAGAATCAGGATATTCTTTGTTCTGTGTTTCGGTAGAGAGGCCTTTATCTGCATCCGATGGCGGTTTATACTGCATTTCAAAAGAAAGAAGATTTTTATCTTTCTCCCGATAGAAGATCAGCAGACCGGGATTTTCGGATGTATCGTAGAGCGCGGCTGTCCATGGCTGTTCGGAGTTCATGTCCGAACGGGCAAACAGCGTCTGGTCCGGAGGATAGAGCCGGCTGTAGAGACGGCCGGAGGCGGAGCTGATTTTGGAATCTCTGCGCAGCTCCAGATATTGATCCTCAGTGACGAATTCGGTTTTCCGGCAGTCATATATGGGAACCAGAAAATCGTCGCCGGTGGAGGACCCCAGGGTATCAAAGGTTACCCAGTGCCCGGTGGGGGAAAAGGAGCCTATCATGGGCCTGTTTTGCTCCGGCGCTCCTTGGTAGAGGAGCCAGGGCTGGTCTGAGCCCAGGGTCTGCAGCCAGACCATGCGGGAATCCCAGAGGGCAGACTGGAGATAGACCAGAAGCTGCTTTCCGTCAGGAGAGGGCAGAAGAGAATCAATGCATAATTCGCTCAGGTTCTGGTCTTTGGATGGATTATTCCATTCGTCCCAAAAGGAGGGAAATTCTCCCAGGGTATCATAGAAACCGTATCTGTAGTCGATTTGACGGTGGACGAACGGTCCCTTATCCTGTTTTTCATCCAGGGCGGTAATGCGGATTTCGTTTTCGCTGCAATCCTTCAGATAAGCACTTTTTAACAGCAGCTCGCTGGTTTCATAGGAGTAGGTGTATATTTTTTTGACCGTAAAGTCTCTGGCGGGATCGGCGCCTTCCGACTCTTCTTCCGAGGACTGGGCCATCGGCAGCAGCATGGTTTTCTCTTCCGGGGTACAGCCTGTAAAAGATATGGCAGACGCCAGAAGGATTGCGGCACAGAATATATGTTTTTTTCGAAAATGATTTGAAACTGTCATAGGGGTTCTTTCCGTTTCTGCATTTGATAAAATATTGTTGCGGTTTGGGCACGGCTGTCAAAGCAAACCTTCGCTTTGCTTGGGATTTCGTGCAGGAGAGCTTATTCGGACTGTGCGGTTTCCGCAGGCAAGTTACAGGATCTTCACGATAACCTCGGGTTCTCATGGGAGGAGCGGTCGGCTACATGAAGGTCATTGTGAGGAACGGACTTAAGAGGGGCGGGCTTCATACGGATATAGAAAACGGTGGGACCGCCCGGCCTGCTTTTTACTCCGATGGAGCCGTCATGCTCTTCCATGATTTTCCGGCAGATAGATAATCCCAGACCGGCGCTTCCCTGTTCACGGGAATATGCCTTGTCCACCCGGTAAAAGGGTTCGAAAATCTTCTTCTGTTCCTCCGCATTTAAGCCTTTTCCCTGATTGCGGACGGCCAGCCATACAAAGTCATTTTTCAGAATGCCGTCCATGCGGATTGTCGTATGACTGTCGCCATATTTGATGGCATTGTCCGCCAGATTGATCAGCACCTGGCGCAGCCGTTCTTCCACACCCAGTACCCAGAGGGCCTGAGGGAAATCTGTTTTGATCTGCATGTCATAGCGCCGGGCCTTGACTTCCAGTGCCTGGGCCACACTCCGGGCGACGCAGCTTAGCTCCACTGCCTTTTTCTCCATATAGACGCTTTTATCGGACATTTCCAAAAGCTGCAGCACCATCTGATGCATGCGGGTACTTTCCTGGAGAATCTGCTGCAGCCCGCGGTCGGTGAGCTGCCTGTCTGCGCCCTGGTCAGCCTCCATGAGCTGAGCATAACCCTGAATGGTGGTGAGCGGTGTTTTGAGCTCATGGGTCATATTATTGTAAAATTCCTGGCGGCTGCCTAACAGACGGATGATCTGATCCTTGTCTGCCTGCATTTTCTCAAACTGGGAGCCGATGGTTTCCAGCATCACGCTGAAATTCCGGGACAGCTCGCCTACCTCATCCCGGCGGCCGGAGTCTGCCAGCTGGGCCAGCATCTGCATGTCCACCTGTTCTCTGGACAGATCCAGCACCACTTGACGGGAGATTTCCGTGAGTTTCCACACCGGCACCAGCAGCCTGTTGATAAAAAAGGCAAGCAGCAGGAAAATCAGCGCAAATACCACGGCCGTGGTCCGATAGACCTGCTGCTCGCTTTGATAGATCTGGACAAACAGCTCGGAGACATCCGTTCGATACCGGATGATGCCGATGGTCCGTTCCTCAATGACAACGGGCATGGAAAAATAGACAAACATGTGGTCGGAATCAGGATAAGTCATGGTAAAAGCGGCTTTGCCCTCCAGGGCTTGACGCAGATCCGGGCTGGGATCGCCTTCCTGCAGCTGGGTGTTGCCGCTGAGATATTCCCCGCCGATATCCAGCACGCTGAAATCCCGTCCGCCCAAGGGCTTTAATTCCCGAACGATGTCATCGGCAATCTGGCGGTAGCCGTCCTGGTCATTATTGGCATTTTGGAGCATCAGAAGCTGGCGGATATAGACAAGCGTATTTTCCTGCCGGCTCTGCAATTCCCGGATGATCTGTTCTTCCAGACTTTGTCGCAGTTTGGCATGGAGGCTGCCGTATAGGATGCCGCCGCCGGCCAGAAATACGGCAAACAGGATTAAAGTCATCTGGCGGCGGATGCCGAAGCGGTAAGTGCCTTTGTCACGGGACATATTTATACCCCACTCCGAAGACCGTGACCAGACTATCCTCCAGGCCGGCCTTTTTGCGGATGCGCTGGACATGGATGTCTACGGTTCTGGTATCCCCGGCGAAATCATATCCCCATATTTGATCCAAAAGGGCCGTTCGTGTAAAGACCTGACGGGGATGTTTCAGAAAACAGATCAGGAGCTCATATTCTTTCGGCGTCAGATTCAAAAGGGCTCCGTCACGGTAGACGCTGTGCTCCCGTTCTATGATCGTCAGATGCCCGCAGATTAATTTCTCATCCTCCACGGTTCCCTGGGCCTTGTCGAAACGGCGTAAAATGGTCCGCACCCGGGCAACTACCTCCCTGAGATCGAAGGGCTTTGTGATATAGTCGTCGGCTCCGGATTCCAGTCCGTATAGCTTGTCTTCCACAGTTCCTCTGGCAGTCAGCATGATGATGGGAATACGGTATTGCTCGGTGAGCATCCGGCATACATCCACACCGCTGATATCCGGCAGCATCCAGTCCAGAAGCACCAGGCTGAAGGGCTCCCTGCAGGCACAGGAGAACCCTTCGCTGCCGGTATAGGCACACTGTACCTGGAAGCCTTCCTTTTCAAGGCTGTATTTTAGAATATCGGCGATGGGCTTTTCATCTTCTATAATTAAGATTTTCTTGTCTTCCATTTTGTTGTCCTCATTTTCCGTTCTATTATATAAAATAAGTATAACGCGGAAGTCTCCGAATTGTAAATAATCTGTATCTAAAAAAATTTGGGGGTTCTGTCAGGCATTTGCACGCCGGGTGAATAAGGGCTTGCGGTTTTTGCGGGTTCTGCTATAATGTTGACTCGGAAGGACATTTATTCGAGACAGAAAGTGGCCGAATGGCCATCTAACGGGATTGATGCTGTGCTCAATGGGACAATGTCGAAAAGAATCGAAATGGGATAGCGGACAAAGGAGAAAGGGAAATGAGAAGAGGACATTCCTCAAAAAAGAAGGGCGGTATGAGGAGAGGAGGCGCCGCGGCCGCCATTTGTCTGCTGATTGCCGTTGTTTCACTGTTTGGCTGCAGTTTTCCGGCGGAGAAATCAATAGACGGGAAAGCGGATGTAGCTGTTTTGGAGACGGCACAGGAGCAAAACGCGGCAGGTGGCACAGACCTTGTACAGGAGGAAGCCTCAGATACAGAGCAGCCTGGCCGCATGGAATCGGAGGAGAATGTCCCGCAGACTGCAGAGCGGCAGACGGCGGAAGCCGAAGAAGATACAACGCGGACAGCAGAGGAATTGGAGGTTCATTTCCTGGATGTAGGGCAGGGGGATGCCACCTTGCTGTTATGCGGCGGAGAGGCTATGCTGATCGACGCGGGAGGCAATGATCAGGGAACCAAAATACAGAATTATCTGCGCAAACAGGGAGTGGAAGATTTAAAATACGTAGTCTGTACTCATCCGGACGAGGATCATATCGGCGGAATGGATGTAATTCTATACAAATTCAATTGCGGAAAGGTCTTCATGACGCAGGAAGAGAAGGATACCGACACCTACCGGGATGTGGCGGATACCATGTCCGGCAAGGGATATAAACGTTCCGTTCCGGCAGCGGGAGAACAATTTACTCTGGGGGATGCGGTTTTTACGATTCTTGGGCCGGTTTCCGAAAGCAGTGACAGCAATAACAATTCCATTGTTTTGCTCCTGACTCATGGGGAGAACCGTTTTCTGTTTACCGGCGATGCACAGGAGGAAGAGGAAAAGGAGATTGTGGACGGCGGTATCCTGCCTGATGCGGATGTCTACAAGGCGGGGCATCACGGCAGCAGAACCTCTTCCTGCGAAGAATTGCTCGATGCCGTCTCTCCTTTGTATGCCGTTATCAGCTGCGGAGAGGGAAATGCTTACGGACATCCCCATGCAGAGACAATGAACCGGCTGCGGTCCATGGGGGTGCAGGTATTTAGAACCGATGAACAGGGAACTGTCGTGGTAAACAGCGACGGCGAACAATTGGTATGGAACTGTGCTCCCTCCGAGACCTGGAAAGCCGGGGAGCCGGGGAGAGCCCCGGAAGCCGTCCCTGAAACGGAAGCCCAGGTGGCGGAAGAAGGGACGGATACTGCGGAGAGTGCGGCCTATATCTGCAATCGAAATACGAAGAAATTTCACTATCCCGACTGTGACAGTGTGAGGCAGATGAAAGAGGAAAACAAGCTTCCCATGGACTGTACGAGAGAAGATTTGATCGGGCAGGGATATGAGCCGTGCGGCAGATGTAAGCCATGATGCATTTATGGCCGGGCCGCTGTTTATTTTGCCCGTTCTTATCGCCGCCGCAGTCTCTGTTCATGGGAGTTACGGACGCATGGGCCCCGGTTCCGAAAAACTCCTGTAGAACTCTATTCATGAGAGTTACGGATGCACGGCATGTTTGAAATGAACCGGGATGCCCAATTGTCATGCGGGGGAAGCGCGGTGAATATTTATCAATAGAGAATAGCCGTCTGGGCTCCCGGAGCCCCGGTACGGCGGAGGGAGAGAATTTATATGAAAATAGCGGTTTTGGCGGGGGGAATCAGTTCGGAACGGGATGTTTCCTTAAGCTCAGGAGGGATGATCTATTATGCCTTTCGGGAGAGAGGACATAAGGCGGTGCTGCTGGATGTGTATCTGGGGATAGAGGGGGAGACAGAGGGAATCTTTGACCTGGATACGGACTGGGCGGCGCAGATCGGCGGTATCAGGGAGGAAAATCCGGATATTGAGGCTGTAAAAGCGCAGCGCAGCAGTGTGTATAAAGGATTTTTCGGACCGAATGTCCTGAAAATATGCCGGGAGGCGGACTGCGTCTTTCTGGCGCTTCACGGTGCAAACGGAGAGGACGGCAGGATTCAGGCATGCTTTGACCTGTTGGGGATTCCTTATACGGGGGCGGATTTCGCGGGATCCTGCCTGGCCATGGATAAGGGGATTACGAAGGATTTATTCAGGGCTTACGGGATTCCCTCCCCTGAGGGCATCCGGTTGAAAAGGGGAGAGTCTGAAAGCAGACGGATTCCCTATCCCTGTATTGTAAAAGCCTGCTGCTGCGGCTCCAGCATCGGTGTGAGCATCGCCGAAAATGAGGAGGAGTACCAACAGGCCAAGGCAGAGGCGTTTCGTTACGGTGACGAGGTATTGGTGGAGCAATATATCAGGGGAAGAGAATTTTCCGTGGGGGTCATAGACGGAAGGGCGCTGCCCGTGATCGAAATGGCACCGCTGGAGGGCTTCTATGACTATCGGAACAAATATCAGGCAGGCGCCGCGGTAGAGACATGTCCGGCTGAGATTGAACCGGAGAAGGCGCGGGAAATGCAGGAAATTTCGGAGAAAGTGTTCTCTATATTGCGCTTGAAAAGTTATGCCAGGATGGACTTTATCATGGGCAGCCAGGGGGAGATTTACTGCCTGGAGGCCAATACGCTGCCCGGAATGACCCCCACATCCCTGCTTCCCCAGGAGGCGGCGGCGGCGGGAATGGACTTCGGGGAATTGTGCGAGGAGATTTTACGGCTTGCCTTTGCTGAAAAAGAAGGAGCATGAGCCAAAGGACTTGGAAGCAGGCAAAGAGTCAGGTTCAAGTGGCTTGGGAAATGCAAGGGGAGACAGGATAAGAGAAGTGAGGATTTGAACGGCAGGAGAAGAAGAGGAAGCAGAAAAAAGAGGATGCAGAAAAAGGAAAGGACGGAGACTTTCATATGATGGATCTGACGATCAGGGAAATTGCACAGGCCTGCGGCGGCAGGCTGGTGGTACAGGGAGGGAAGGCTGATGAGAACAGCCGTGTCAGCTGCGTGGTCATTGATTCCCGGCAGATAGAACCACAGGGCGTGTTTGTGGCCACAGTGGGAGAGAAGGTGGACGGGCATACCTTTATCGCCTCCACATTTGCCAGGGGAGCCATATTGGCAGTGACGCAGAAGATGCCGGAGCAGGTAGAAGCGCAGAGCCTGCAGAAATCCGGGCAGAGTATCACGCAGCGCAGGCAGGCGGAAGAGAAGGGAGAAGCTGCCGGCTGGGGATGCTACGTTCTGGTGGAAGACACGTTGCAGGCTTTGAAGCAGATTGCGGAAGCCTACCGGAGGAAGCTGAACATCAAAACGGTAGGCATCACGGGCAGTGCGGGGAAAACCAGCACCAAGGAATTCATCGCGGGCGTGCTGGCCAGGCATTATCATGTTTTAAAGACGGAGGGAAATTTCAACAATGAAATCGGCGTTCCGCTGACCCTGCTGCGCATACGCGGAGAGCATGAGGTGGCTGTGGTGGAGATGGGGATCAGCGATTTCGGGGAGATGCATCGTCTCAGCAAGATGGTGCGTCCCGATGTCTGTGTCATTACCAATATCGGGCAGAGTCATTTGAATAACCTGATTGACAGGGACGGTATCCTGCGGGCCAAGTCGGAGATCTTTGACTACATGGCGAAGGACGGTGAGATCTGCTTAAACTGTGAGGACGACAAGCTGAGCCCGCTGAAGGAAATCAAGGGACACAGGCCGCATTTTTTTGGCCTGGGAAGAAATCCTGCGGAAGAGGTGTCCATGACGGAGATTACGGGAAAAGGGCTGCGGGGGAGCGAGGCTACCCTGACGATACGGCGGGAGCTCTCCGGACAGGAGGGGGCGGAGACAAAGCGGGTTACCGTTCCTCTGCCGGGCGGGCATATGGTATTGAATGCTGCCGCCGCGGCCTGTGTGGGGGAGGTGCTGGACCTTGCCATAGACGAAATTGCAGCCGGGCTTGCGGATGTAACTGCAGTCAGCGGGCGCACCAATATCCTTCAGACCTCCCATTATACAGTGATCGATGATTGCTATAATGCGAATCCGGCGTCCGTGAAGGCGGCCCTGGAGCTGTTGGCCCAGGCAGATACACACAAGGTTGCCATCCTGGGAGATATGCTGAATCTGGGAGAGGAATCGGACAGATACCATGCCCAGGCAGGCCGTCGGGCGGCGGAGCTTGGGATAGATTTCATTGTGTGTGTGGGAGAACAATCCCGCCATATGTTTGAAGCAGCCAAAAAGCAGGGGAACGGACAGGTGCAGAGCTTCTGGTTTCCGGATACAGGGGAAGTGCTGGCGGCTTTGGAGGCAGACTGCAGCAGACTGATACCGGAAGGCAGCAGCGTTTTGATCAAAGCCTCCCATGATATGGGGTTTGCGAAGATTCTGGACCTGGTTCTGGCACGGTAGGGCAGGAATTTGAGGGAGACAGGATAAAATTTATAAAATCTTAACAACATTTTAGCCTTATTATGAGAAAATAAAGAAAAAACATCATCGAATGGCAAATCAGAATGATTAAAATTGAGGAATGAGATGGACGAGAAAATATTAATTGCAGACGATGAGCGGGAGATTGCGGATTTGGTGGAACTTTATTTGGGAAATGAAGGCTTTCAAGTGTTGAAATGCTATGACGGGGCGGAGGCTATGAAAGCGGTGGAGACGAAGCAGCTGGATCTGGCGATTCTGGATATCATGCTGCCCGGAGCCAGTGGACTGGAGATCTGCCGCAGGATCAGGGAGAAGTACAATTATCCCATTATCATGCTGACAGCCCGGAGCGGAGAGGTGGACAAAATCAACGGACTCACCCTGGGAGCGGACGATTATATGACGAAGCCATTTCTGCCTTTGGAGCTGGTGGCCAGGGTAAAAGCCCAGCTGCGCCGTTATAAGCGATACAATACCGGCGTAACGCAGGAGGAGATTTTTTCCGTTTCTGGGCTGGTACTTAATGACAAGACACATGAATGCTTTCTGAATGAGAAACCGCTGAACCTGACTCCCACGGAGTTCGCTATTCTGCGGATTTTGTGTCAGCGAAAGGGGCAGGTGGTCAGCGCGGAGGAACTGTTTCATCTGATCTGGGAGGAAGAGTATTATACGAAGAATAACAATACCATCACAGTGCACATCCGGCATCTGAGAGAGAAGATGGGGGATTCCTTCGAACAGCCCAAATATATCAAGACGGTTTGGGGGTGCGGGTATAAAGTTGAAGGATAAAAACGGAAGGAGGGCCGCTCAGGGAGAAAAGACGGCCTATGGAGTGAAGGCAGTCCATGGAGAAAAGACGGTCTATGGAGAAAAGGCAGCTAACAGAAGACATTTCCAGGGAAACAGGCATCTGAAGAGGACCGCCATCACGCTGCTGATTATTGCAGCAGGGCTCTTTCTGTGCAATCTCCTGTATCAGATGCTGGATTATGGCTTTAACGGATTTGTGCGGGATTGGTTTGCCCGCAACTTTATCTATACGGAATGGATACCCAGGGAAGAGATTGGGGAGGGCTATACCCATATTTCCATCCGATGGTCCAGGCTGAAAGAACTGGCCTTCGAGGTTTTTCTCTGGACCATTGTTATCCTGGCGCTGTTGATTCGCCTGATCTCCGTGCTCTATGCCTCCTGGCGGGAGAAAAAGGTCCTCCATGCCGCCGGGCGTTTGATGGGCGATTATATGCGCCATGACAGGGAGGCGTCAGAAGTGTTTCCGGCGGAATATGCGGAGATTTCCCTGCAGATGGCGGAAATCAAGGCTGCCATGCAGCGTCAGGAGCAGCTTCAGAAGGAGGAGGTGAGCCGGAAAAACGATTTGATTACGTATCTGGCCCACGATCTGAAGACTCCGCTGACTTCTGTCATCGGCTATTTAAGCCTGCTGGACGAAGCGTCCGACATGCCGGATAGGCAGAAGCAGAAATATGTGCATATCACCCTGGACAAGGCATTGCGGCTGGAGAAGCTGATCAACGAGTTTTTCGAGATAACGAGATACAATCTGCAGCAAATCGTCCTGGAGAAGGAGATGGTGGATCTGCATTTTATGCTGATTCAGATGACGGATGAATTCTATCCCGTTCTGAGCGCCCATGGGAATACCATTCATCTGGAGGCGGAGTCCTGGCGCAGGACAGAGGAAGGGAAAATGGCTGTCACAGGAGACAATGTGACAGTCTATGCAGACGGGGAAAAGCTGGCAAGGGTATTTAACAATATTTTGAAAAATGCCATCGCCTACAGCTATCCGGATACGGAGATTCAGGTGATTTGCAAATCTGTGGAGGATATGGTCCGCATTACGTTTTCCAACAGAGGAAAGACCATTCCGCCGCAGAAGCTGGATGCCATTTTTGAGAAATTTTTCCGCCTGGATGAGGCCCGTTCCACCAACAACGGCGGAGCAGGACTGGGGCTTGCCATCGCGAAGGATATTGTCACTCTTCACGGAGGGACGATTACGGCTGACAGCGTAAATGAAGTGACTACCTTTACCGTGGAGCTGCCCTGGCAGGTATGAGACAGGGCGCTCCGGGGCCTGACTCAGCCCATGTATTCCTGTTTTAATTCAAAATATCTGTCTTTGATGAGATTGCTTATCTGACCGCCAAGATTCTTTTTCTCATTCCGGTCCATTTTATCCGTATAAACGGGTTCCTGAAATTCAATGATTACAGTCGCCTTTTTGATCCGGGGCAGATGGTCTTCAAACAGGTCTGCGGAGTTGAGTATCACCATGGGAACAATGGGGACGCCGCCCTTCTCCGCAATTTTGAAGCTGCCTTCCCGAAACGGGAGGAAGGTGTCATTTTCCCGGTTGCGGGTTCCCTCGGGAAAGATGCACAGAGAGATGCCGTTTTTCACTTCCTCCACGCCCTTCAGGATGGTTTTCAGCCCCTCTTTGATATTGTCTCTGTCGAGGAAGAGGCAGTGGATATTTTTCATCCAGTCCTTTAAAAGGGGGTAGCGAAGCATTTCCTTTTTAGCCACATACCCGGTAATACTGGGAAAAAGGGTATAGGTGAGCACGATGTCAAAGTAGCTGCGGTGGTTGCCCACAAACAGAGCCGCGCCGTTCTCCGGAATACGTTCCGTACCTCTTGCGATGACCCTGGCGCCTGCGATGAAGGCAATGCAGCGAAAGCCCCAGCCGACGATGGCCTTGGACGCCTGATCTTTGCCCGCGGGGTTGCGTTTCCCTACAACCCACAGTACCAGCAGTGCCGGTATACTCAGAACCAAAAACAGGAACAGATAGAGTGCTACTAAAATAAGTCGAATCATGTCGTCAGTTTCTCCTAACCCGAATAAATTTCTACCTTATCTTAGCATAGAAACGGGAAATTGTACATAGAAATAGAAAAAGAAAGCAGCAGAAATCCTCTGCCGTTATTGGTACTGGTGAGGCTTTCTGCGGAACTGGAATAGGAGTTTTTCAGTGAAAATTCACAAGTCTCATTTTAGAACGGCCGGGTTGCAAATTTTAGGGATACTGGCGGTATGTATCGTGTTGCTTGACGGATGCACGCTGTTGAGCGAGGAGAAGATTAAGCTGCGGGATCTGGATTTTACGATCCTGGGGGAGGAAAAGATTCCGGAGCAGTTGATGACGATCATTGAGGAGAGGAAGAGGGAAGCGTTTCAGATTACTTATACGGATAATACAAATCTGTACATATGTATCGGATACGGAGAACAGGAGACAGGGGGATACAGCATTGCGGTGAACGAGCTGTATCTGACAGACAGCAATATCGTGGTCAGCGCTAGTCTTCTGGGACCGGACGGGACAAAGCAGGAGAATAAGACGCCGTCCTTTCCCTATATTGTAATTAAAACGGAATATCTGGAACAGACCGTGACCTTTGAGTGAGAGGGGCTGGTAATCGTAAAATTGCAGTTGACCATTCCGTGCAGGAAATGCAGATTACTGTCCACACGGTGCCTCCGCGAGGGTTTTCGTGCGCATTATGCACGAACAATCCCAAGCAACCGAATCGGTTACTTTGACAAATATACAGGAGACAGACGGCAATTTTCTATTGATAGTGCGGGCAGGCTGATTATTTCGGAAAGATACGTCTGAGCGCAATTGACTTTATTTATGGCATATTGTATAATATTGACCCAGAAGTGCACTGGGGCGTTTTTTGATTCCCTATGCGTTAATGCACATCGAATTGAAGTATAACGTTTGCTCAAAAAGTGCAATGGGTCAGCTTCTGAATTTCTACCATTCATTCATAAAGGAGTATACAACTATGCATTGGTCAGATAAGATTGCGGAGAAGATTATCAGCAGGAATCCGGACAAGGAGGAGTATGTATGTGCGGCCGGCATCAGCCCGTCCGGTTCCATTCATATCGGGAATTTCAGGGATATTGCAACCAGCCTGTTTGTGGTAAAGGCATTGGAGAGAAAGGGTAAGAAGGCGAAGCTCCTCTTCTCATGGGACGAATATGACAGGATTCGGAAGATTCCCGTTAATGTGCAGAAAGTGGACAAGGGTATGGAGAAATATATCGGGGTGTCTTATGCGGATGCGCCGAATCCTTTCGGTACGGAGGAAGCTACCTATGCCGAATATTTTGAGAAGGAATTCGAGGCCTCTATCAAGCGCTTTGGAATCAAGATGGATTATAGATACCAGGCTCAGATGAATAAAAGCGGTAAGTACAAGGAATATGTCATCGAAGCCCTGCAAAAGCGTGGGGAGATATTTGATATTCTGGACAGCTTCCGCACCCAGGACGCTCAGGAGGGAGAGCGGGAGGCGTATTATCCGGTGTCAATCTACTGTCCGGAATGCCACAGGGACACCACGAAGATTACCTCGCTTTCCGATGACTGCACGAAAGCACACTATGTCTGCAAGTGCGGCCATGAGGGAGAGCATGATTTCACAAAGGATTACAATTGTAAGCTGGCATGGAAGATCGACTGGCCCATGCGCTGGAAATACGAACAGGTGGATTTTGAGCCGGGCGGAAAGGATCATGCCAGTCCCGGGGGCAGCTATGACACCAGCCGGGTCATCGCAAAGAAAATTTTTAATTATGAGGCGCCCATTTTTCAGGGGTATGAGTTTATCGGCATCAAGGGAACCACAGGGAAAATGTCCGGTTCTTCAGGGCTGAACCTGACGCCGGCCACTTTGCTGAATATCTATCAGCCGGAAGTGATCCTCTGGCTCTATGCGAAGTCGGAGCCTACGAAGGCGTTTGACTTTTGCTTTGATGACGGTATCCTGCGGCAGTATTTTGAGTTTGACAAGCAGTACAACAGCTTTCTGGACGGTACGGCAGATGATTATGTGCGGGATATCATGAACAGCTGTCTGATGTTTGACAAAAAGATCAGTACGGTTCCCATGTCTCATCTGGTGCAGCTGGGCTCTGTGGTGGACTTCAATGTGGAGATGCTGGAGACGGTATTCGAGAAGATCGGCACGCCTTTTCGATATGAAGACTTCAAGGAGCGCCTGGGTCTGGCGAAATACTGGCTGGAGAACTGCTCGCCGGAAAATGTAAACAGGCTCTGTCCTGTGCGCAACTGGCCCGTGTATAACGAGCTGGACGAAAAAGAGAGGGAGGCAGTAGCGATGCTTCACCGCTACCTGGCCGGAAATGAATATACACTGGATGATTTGAATAAGGAATTATACGAAATACCGAAGAGAATATATGGCTATGACGCACAGAACTTAAAGGCACTGCAGGGTATCTTTTTCAAGGATGTGTATCGCCTGCTGCTGAATAAGGAGAAGGGACCCAGGCTGTATCTGTTCCTGTATGCCATCGAGAAGGACAAGTTCCTGTCGCTGCTGGACTTCTCCGCTCCGGTGACAGAGGAAGAAATACATGCTCTGGAGCCGAAGGAAGAGGAGCCGGCAGAAGAGAAAAAGCCGGAATACGGTGAGCCGGATGAGGTGGCTCCTGTGGCGGAGGAAATCACATCGGAGGAATTTAAGAAGACGGATCTGAGAGTATGTAAGGTGTTAAAGTGTACGGAGATCCGGAAATCTCACAGCTGCTACAAGCTTACCCTGTTTGACGGCATAAAGGAAAGAGTGATTGTGTCCAGCATCAAGGAATATTATAAGCCGGAAGAGCTGATCGGCAGGAAGATCATCGTGGTAGCGAATCTGAAGCCTGCCCGTCTGGTGGGAGTTACCAGCGAAGGGATGCTGCTGGCGGGAACCAACAACGCCTGCGGCTGTCAGGTGATCTTTGTGGATGATATTGTGCCGGAGGGAACGAGAATCTGTTAAGCCGGAGAGATACTGTGCCGGAGGGAACGCAGACCTGTTAAGCCAGGGAGATATCATGCCGAAGAGATGAGGAGAGAGGGGCGGCATTATGCCGAAAGGAAAGGGGATTTACAGGAACTTTTCCGTCATAGCCCCCCGCAGGACATTCCGAAACGGAAAGGACAGAATATATGAAACAGAAGCAGACGGCCCGTGTGATTTCCCAGCGGGAGATCGCGCCGGATATTTATGATATGTGGATAGAGACTTCTCTGGCGGCGCAGGCGCTTCCGGGGCAGTTTCTGGGGGTGTACACGAAGGATAAGAGCAAATTACTTCCCCGTCCCATCAGCATCTGCGAAACAAGGGCAGATAATGTGATTCGGATTGTCTACCGGATTGCCGGGGCGGGAACCGGAGAATTCTCCGGCTATGGGGCGGAAGAGTCTATAGAGATCCTGGGACCTCTGGGCAATGGCTTTCCTGTGGAGAAGGGAAGCGGAAAGAAGGTATTTCTGATGGGCGGCGGCATCGGGATCCCGCCGATTCTGGAGCTGGCCAGGCAGATGGATGCGCAGAAGCAGATCATATTGGGCTACAGAGACAGCAAACTTTTTCTGAAGGAAGATTTGGAGAAGTATGGGACGGTTTTTGCGGCCACGGAGGACGGCAGCGCAGGTACCAAAGGAAATGTGATGGATGCGGTCAGGGAGAATCGGCTGGAAGCGGATGTGATATTTGCCTGCGGCCCCATGCCCATGCTGCGGGCCATTAAAAAATATGCGGCGCAGTGTCAAATCCCCGCGTACATTTCTCTGGAAGAACATATGGCCTGCGGCGTAGGCGCCTGCCTCGGCTGTGTGGTAAAGACAAAGGAAAAGGATGCCCATTCTCATGTAAACAATGCCAGAATCTGCACGGACGGCCCGGTGTTCGAGGCTGATACGGTGGAGATTTGAGGGCGGACGCAGGCATTTTGTTGGAAGTTGGATTTGCCGGAAATACTATGCAGGAAATGTCACTTTGGAGGATTTATGCGGAACTGGAAAACAGCAAAAATCATCCAAAGTGCCCATAGGATTTACGGACGCATGCATTTTGCGGCCGGAAATACTATGCAGGAAATGGTACTTTGGAGGATTTATGCGGAACTGGAATAGGAGAACTTCATTATGAATACAGAGGTTACAATCGCAGGCGTTACATTGAAAAACCCTGTTATGACGGCATCGGGAACTTTCGGTTCAGGGATGGAATATGCGGAATTTGTAGATTTAAATCAGCTGGGAGCCGTGGTGACAAAAGGAGTTGCCAACGTACCATGGCCCGGAAATCCTACGCCCCGGGTGGCGGAGGTCTACGGAGGTATGCTCAATGCCATCGGGCTCCAGAATCCCGGTATCGATGTGATGCTGGAGAGGGATATTCCATTTCTGAAACAATATGATACGAAAATCATCGTCAATGTGTGCGGGAAGACCGTGGAAGACTATATAGAAGTAGTGGAACGCCTGGGGGAGGAGCCGGCGGTGGCCATGCTGGAGATTAATGTATCCTGTCCCAATGTGAAAGAGGGAGCCATTGCTTTTGGCCAGAAGGCGGATGCCCTGTCCCATATTACGAAAGAAATCAAGCGCCATGCAAAACAGCCGGTGATTATGAAATTAAGCCCCAATGTCACCGATATCGGGGAAATGGCCAGGGCGGCAGAGGCGGCCGGCGCGGATGCCCTGTCCTTGATCAACACCATCACGGGCATGAAAATCGATATTCACAGGCGTAAATTTGCCATAGCAAACAAAACCGGCGGTATGAGCGGCCCTGCCATCAAGCCCATTGCGGTGCGCATGGTCTATCAGGCGGCCCAGGCGGTCAAGATTCCCATCATCGGTATGGGAGGGATTGCAAACGGGGAGGATGCCGTGGAATTCCTTTTGGCCGGAGCCACGGCAGTCAGTGTGGGGGCAATGAATTTCGTGAATCCCTATACGACGGCGGAGGTTGTAGAAGGGATAGAGGAGTATATGGAACGCTGCCATGTGGAGCGTGTGGAAGAGCTGATCGGGGCGGTATCCTGAGGCGGTTTCTACAAAAAAATTTGGATGAATATACCTGGCAGCTTTTGGATCCTGGGTGGCATATATCGGGGAATACCTTCATATATATCCTTATACGAGTATATAGGGAGGTATTTTTGTGGAACTGATCAGGAGAAATATACATATGGACCGAACCAGAGTCCAGGCAGTCACCCAGTTTACACTGGAGGATGATGTAAATCTTCCGGAGAGCAAACCGGATATAGCGGCTCTGAATCTGGAAAAGGGAGAGATTCTCATCGACGAGATCAAACCCGGCACGGATTCGGTCACAGTCAGGGGCAGATTTGTGTTTGTGGTACTTTATCATACCCTGGAGGAAGGAAGCAATCTGGTGGTGCTGGAAGGCAAAATTCCCTTCGAGGAGAAAATCAACATTCAGGGCGTGGTACCGGCGGATGCGGTGACCGTGGAGGGAGAGACGGAGGATATCACCATCGGTATGATTAATTCCCGGAAGCTGAATATTCAGACATTGATTACCATGAAAGCCCGGGTGGAAGAACTGTACGACGAAGAAGCACCCATTGGCATCCATGGCGACGAGAAGATGGAGTACCGCCGTATGCCCCTGAATCTGGCCCAGATTGCCATCTGTAAAAATGATATTTTCCGGCTCAAGGAAGAGGTGGCACTGCCCTCGAATTATCCGAACATTTTCCAGATTCTCTGGAATCACATCTCCCTGGGGGATGTGGAATTTAAGGTGATGGAGGAGAAAATTACCATATCCGGAGATATCCATCTGTTTATTCTGTATGAGGGGGAAGGTGAGGATCATCCCTGCCGCAGCTTTGAGACCACCCTTCCCTTCAGCGGTGTGTTGGAATGCCATGGGTGCAGGGAAGGAATGCTGCCGGATATCCGGTACCATCTGGGGCAGCAGGAACTGACGGTACGTCCGGATTTCGACGGAGAGGAGCGCAACATCGGCCTGGAGCTGGTATTGGATATCGCCATCCGCATTTACGAGGAGGAGAAGCTGGAAATTATATCCGACATTTACGGTGTATCCAGAGAGATCAGCACGGTGACGCACAAAGCCAGTCTGCGCAGGCTTCTCTCCCGGGTTACGGGCAAGACGAAGGTGACGGATCACATTCATGTGACAGGCGGCACGGTATTACAGCTGCTGCACAGCGAGGGATGTGTGGCTTTGGAACAGCAGAGCACTGTGGAGAACGGTATTTTATTGCAGGGCAGCGTGCTGGTGAAGGTGATGTATATAACGGGGGAGGATGAGTCTCCCTATGGCAGTGCCCAGGCCAGGATTCCTTATCAGTATACGCTGGAAGTCCCTGACATCGCTCCGGAGGACATGGGAGAGGTACATGCGGAGGTAGAGCAGCTCCAGGCTACCATGCTGGACGGCGAGGAGATGGATGTAAAAGTCGTATTGAGCTTTTCTACGGTGGTATTCCAGAATGTGCCGGTGGATTTGATCAGTCAGGTGAATATATCGGAGCTGGACGGCAGCAAGATGAGCGCCCTGCCGGGGATGGTGATCTATATGGTAAAAGAGGGTGACAATCTCTGGAATATCGGAAAGAAATATTATGTGCCTGTGGATACGCTGCGGGAGCTGAACGGCCTTGATGGGGATGAACTAAAGACAGGACAAAAGCTTCTCATTGTGAAGGGAAATTAAAAAAAGGGCTCTTGCGAGCCCTTTTTCGTGTGCATTATTTTGTAGGATCCTCCGCCTGCTGCGTCTTGTCTGCAGCGGCTGCAGTCTCTTTCTTGGCATCTTCCGCCATCTTGTCGAACTTCTCCATGACTGCATCGTAAGTACGCTGGGAAATATCGGGCAGATTGCCGCCCCAGGTCTTGCCGGCTTTCTTGAACCCTTTTTCGAAGGCGGCGCGCATGTCTTCGATCTTATCCGGATCTCCGCCGGTAAGGGCCTTGGCAAAGTCGATGATTCTGTCGGAAGTCTGGTTGACACCCCAGTAGCCGTCTTCTGCGATATCTGCCTGGGCCTGCTTTTTGGTGGCGGGATCTACCGTGAAATCCCCTTTGCGCAGGAAGGACCAGATGTCGTTGGCCTTGCCGTAAGCGGTTGCCTGTCCGGTCATCATTTTCTCTACCAGACTGCGCAGCTGGGCGGTACGTGCATCCGCATCGGCTTTCATTTTGTTGATCAGATTGGTGTCGGGTTTATAAGTTTTCTTCACGGCAGTGGTGTCTGCCTTGGAAGGTTCATATACGGCGCCGCTATCGGCAGCAGTGGAGGAACCCTCCACCTTGGTTTCTTCTTTTACGGTTGTGTCGGCTTTCACATTCTCTGTAGCGGAATAGTTGTAGGCAGCCGCCGCCTGATTTGATGTAACTCCATTTACACTCATAGTATCCTCCTTCTTGACCAGATGTCATTCTATACCCACGCGGGGCGCATCATCCATGATTTGCTAAAAAATATTTCGGCTCTTATAGGGAAAATGTTTAGTGGTTTTCCTGATTTTTGCCTAATAATTGCCGAAAATGGAAATCATAACCGGCATACGCAGGGCCGGGGAACCTGCCTGCCTACTCGGCCAGAATGGTAAGCCGGCAGCGGGAAACCGGTATTCCCTGAGAACTCAGAATATAATCAATCCGGACCTGCAGACGGTCCCGTTCGGTTTGGATATCCAGATTCTGGGTAGATAGCTCCATTTTCAGGCTGCCGAAGGGGGTGGTATAGTCTGTCAGATATTCCTTACCCGGTTCAAAAACCATGCGGGTATTGATTTCCCCGCGTCTTGTCAGCTCCAGAAGCTTTGGTTTTAGTTTGATTTTGTTTTTAGTGACAGAATGGGTCTCTCGGGAAGTTTCCTCATAGAGGAGGTATAATACGCCGTCTTTTTCATAGAACTGTCCCGGAGCATGGGTTGTGGTCACGTATTCTTCTCCGGATTCATCCCGCTGGATTCCTGTCAGTGTGAGTCGGATGTTTTTCTCCATTAGTATATCTCCCGGTCAGTATTGTTCAATCGGAATCGTTCTGGCGGACAGGATACCATATTTAATGATAGAATTGGCGAAGGTGACAAATTTCTCCGCTTTGTCGCTGACATAGAACTGATAGCGATTGCCTCCCAGCCTGGGCGGTTCCAGATTCAACAGATCCATTTCGGCCAGCATATTCCGAAGCTCTCTGGCAGTCTCATATGCCGGATTGACCAGTGTGACGCCGTTCCCCATGATTCTGCCCAAAGTGGAGCGAATCAGGGGATAATGGGTACATCCCAGTATCAGTGTATCGATATTGATATCAATCAGCTCAGTCAGGTATCGTCTTGCAATTTCATCCGTAACCGGATCTTCCAGCAGGCCCTCTTCTACCAGCGGGACCAGGAGGGGACAGGCTTTCCCATAGATCGTTACATTTTTATTTAATTCCCGTATGTAATCCGTGTAAATCTGACTGCCTATGGTGGCCTCTGTGGCGATGACGCCTATCCGTCCGTTCCTGGTTACCTCCGCCGCCATTTTGGCGCCGGGCTTCACTACCCCGATGATGGGGATATCGAGATTCTTCTCCAGGGTATCCAGGGCATAGGCGCTGGCAGTATTGCAGGCCACAACAATGGTTTTCACCTGAAAGGTCATTAAAAAACGCACTATCTGTTCGGAGAAACGGGTGACGGTTTCCTGGGATTTACTGCCGTAGGGAACCCGGGCCGTATCTCCGAAGTAAATGATATTTTCATTGGGAATCTGCCGCATAATCTCACGCACTACGGTGAGTCCCCCCACACCGGAATCAAATACACCGATGGGGGCAGCTCTGTGCAGATTATTTTGATTGATCCTGTTTTTGGTTTCGTTCATGGAGCGCCTCCCAAAATGAGCCGAGATCGGTGAGCAGTTTGCTCTGGAATGTAATCTGATCCCGTTCGGCATTTAAAAGTTCAAGATAAAGATTGTCGTCGAAGCACCGGTTTCGGGATTCGCGGCCGGAGGTACCTTTTTGGGTTGCTGTGTCGATCACCACAGTGTCCGGAGTGAGCGCCAGCTCCGGATAGAGCAGGCCCCACCAGCCCAGGGCCGCACACAGGCCAGCCGTAATCCGAAGACCCATCCATTTCCGGAAATTGTTCTTATTCCGGGGAATGTCCCTTTTCGATAGAATGCTTTTTATCCATAATATGCTTTTTTCCCGTTTCATACGCTATACTCCTTTTCCTTTTTCAGGAGTATAGCCTGACTGCCGCGTTTTATTCCTGCGGACAATTACGGGATTTATACTTTTTCCGTCAGGGATCTGCTTTTGGTATCCAGACGGATCTGGCGCATGATGGCTTTTTTCTGATTGTCGATATGGGTTTTGGCAGCGGCCGCGGCGGTATCCTTATCCTTGTTCAGGATGCTCTGGTAGATGATTCTGTGTTCTTTGATCAATGTTTCATGCTGATGGCTGTCCTTGATATATTCAAAGCGGTAGCGGTACATTTGTTCGGAGAGATTATTTACCAGCTGGATCAGACGCTGATTTCCGGTAGCCTGTACAATAATGTCATGGAGGGATACATCCGCCTGGGCGATTTTTTTCACATCCCCGGTATCTACACATTGCTCAAAGACTTCGCAGGCGTACTTCAATGAGGTGAGCCCTTCCTCCGTAATCCGGTCACAGGCCAGTTCGGCGCAGAGTGCGTCCAGGGTCCGCCGGACTTCCAGGACATCGCTCATACTCTTTTCCGTAATCTGAGCCACTTCCGCTCCCCGTCTGGGAAACATGGTTACCAGACCTTCCAGCTCCAGTCTGCGGATGGCTTCCCGTACCGGCGTGCGGCTCACACCCAGTTTATCCGCCAGATGAATCTCCATCAGGCGTTCGCCGGGTTTCAATTCACCGGTTAAAATGGATTGACGTAATGTATAGAAGACCACATCCCGAAGCGGGAGATCTGCCTGTAGAGAATTCTGCATATCGATACCCGTGCCTTTCCTGTAATCTGCCTGCCGCCCGGATCTACGGAACGGTTCCGTGATCCGGGACCGGGACTGCGCAGTATATGCTGCCTTTTGCCACAGGAAGCAGGTGCTGCTTCCCATGACCAAATTTTTATCGGAAGCGGAAGACATGCTCCTGATAAGTTATCTTATGTGCCTTTTGTGTTTTAGAGACCTGAAATTTTCCTGAACACTTCCAGGTCAATGCGCCTCCGTTAAGAAAAGCTCTTTTGCACAAGCTTCTTCTTTCATGATCCGGTAAGCCTTCTGTGCCGTATCTTCCTTCTCAAAAATGCCGAAGACGGTGGGGCCGCTGCCGCTCATCAGACTGCCTGCCGCACCCAGCCGAAGCATTCTTTCCTTGAGGGCGGCGATCACCGGATGATCTCTAATCGTGACGATCTCCAGCACATTTTCCATGCGTTCTAAAATTCCCCCAAGATTCCCGGCTTTTATGGAATCCGCCATCCCGTCGATATCAGGGTGATGGGGAATGGCCATGGCGTCCAGCCGGGTGTAGACATAGGGGGTGGAGACGGAAGCCTCGGGCTTCGCCACCAGAACAAGACAGGCAGGGAGGGATGGGAGGGGCGTGAGCTTTTCGCCGATCCCTTCCGCCAGGGCTGTACCGCCCAGAATACAATAGGGGACATCCGCGCCGATTGCGGCCCCCTCCTCCATGAGACGGGACAGGGGGAGATTCAGTTCAAATAGATGGTTCATGGCTTTGATTGTTGCCGCCGCATCCGTGCTTCCGCCTGCAAGCCCTGCCGCAATGGGAATCTTTTTGTTAAGATGGACGCGCAGTCCTTTGCAGATGCCGTATGTTTTCATCATATGGCCGGCGGCTTTATAGATCAGATTCTTTTCGTCCAGAGGGAGTGTTTTGTTGTCCGTGGTGATGACAATATCCCCACCCGCCCGTTCGAAGACGAGTTCGTCATAAATACCGATCTGCTGCATGATCATCCGAACCTGATGATATCCGTTGGGCAGCCTGCCGGTGACGTCCAGTCCCAAATTGATTTTTGCATAAGCCTTTGTTCGATATGTTTCCATTATCTGCCTCCCGAAAATGATGCGCCGGATAGTTTTTTTGCCGGAATGCCTTTCTCGGAATATTTTCCGTGCTGTGGGCTTTTTTATTTCAGTGGCTTTGCACCGGCTTTTTCCTGTGCCATCTCGAGGGCTCTTCTGAAGCGGCTCTTTTTCTTGGCAGGGATTGCCTCAGTCTGTTTGCCGTGCAGTCCCTTTACATTGAGAACATAGATTCCGCTTACTACAGCCTTCACGTCTTTTTTTACAGGAACGGAATCGAAAATTTTGTCGTCGCAGATCAGGGATATGATCTTAGGGCCGACTTTGGCCTTGATGATGGGCAGCTTGGAACCGCGCATTAGCTTGGGCGTCTGTTCCATAACGATTGCGGGCAGACCCGCATCCCGCAGCTTCATTCTCTTTTTATCGATGATCAGCATGGAGACGGTCTGTTTGTTGGCTTCCAGCATTTCCTGCTGCTGTTGCTGCTTTTTCTGGGCCTTTTTCCCCAGAAAATAAAGTGCGATCACCAATGCGGTGAGCACAACCGCGATCACGATCAATACGATCACCCATGTCTTCATAAACGATAAGCCTCCTTCGGTATCTTTTCTGCTTTTTATTCTAGCACAACTTCCTGTGGATAAGCAACTAAAATTAAGGTATAATCATAAATAGTTGTATAGAAAAGGACTTTCCATCGGGAAATGAATGTGGTATAATGTTGACCCAAAAGAAAATCGGGTCAACTTCTGATTCCATATGCGCAGGGCGCATGTAATTATGGTATAATGTTGACCCAAAAGGAAATCGGGAAGGAAAACAGCACAATATTATGAACTGAGATGTGCGGAAATGAGGAGAAATATGCAATTGACAGATTTGAGAGACCTTTATCGCAGCCGTGAGAAGTATATCGATAAAGAGGTGACCGTCGGCGGCTGGGTCAGAAGCAACAGGGATTCCAAGAATTTCGGCTTTCTGATGATTAATGACGGTACCTTTTTTGAGCCGCTGCAGGTAGTGTATGGGGATGGACTTCCCAATTTTACACAGCTGTGCAGGATGAACGTGGGAGCCGCTTTGATTATAAGGGGGACGATAGTAGCGACGCCGGGAGCGAAGCAGCCGTTTGAGATGCAGGCGGCGGAGGGTATGG
>OFHM01000628.1_pt1 | contig 28443 bp, 23 predicted proteins | sample 1521311 | NCBI WGS metagenome assembly OFHM01 (sample SAMEA3504083, study PRJEB24116) | mouse gut metagenome | biome: mouse gut; feature: mouse-associated habitat; material: faeces | place: Denmark | collected 2011 | reverse complement strand
CCGATAAAAATCCAGGGAATTGAAAACGCCTGAATTTCTAAGGACTGTTTCCTTCATACATATCAGGGGCAAAAATCGTTATTTCCCGACAGCCCCTTAGTTATTGCCATGATATTTGAACATTTTGAACAGAACAGAGAGTTTTATCAGCTTCTGAACGAACGCCATCTGATCTATCTGTTAAAGGATGTCATTCTGGATATTATGGGATTAAAGCCGGATTTGCCTGGAGGAGAGGCTTATGCGAAAGCATTTGTGGCATATAGTCTGTATGGCTGGACAGAGGTATGGTTTCAGAGGGGCATGCAGGAATCTCCGGAAGAAATGAAACAGCTGTTCCAAAGCCAGGGACTGTGAAAACCCGACCAGGGAATTATAACACGGATTACCGGTAATATGGTTGGTATGCAATCGTAATTCAGGAGGTAAAGGGGAATGAAATTAAAGAATATTTTAATTGTCGTGAAAGATATTGAAAAATCAAAACAGTTTTATCATGATCTGTTCGGCCTTGATGTGATACTTGACAATGATGGCAATATGATTCTGACGGAAGGACTTGTTCTCCAGGATGAGAAAATCTGGAAGGAATTTCTGGGAAAAGATATTATTACAGAAAACAATTCCTGCGAACTGTATTTTGAAGAACCGGATATAGAAGGATTTACGGAAAAACTGGAACGGCTGTATCCTTCCATCCGATATGTAAACAGGCTTATGGCCCACAGCTGGGGACAAAAAGTGATACGTTTTTATGATCCGGACGGTAATCTGATTGAAGTAGGAACGCCAATGTAAAGAAAAGGCTGTTCATATGCCTTCTGATTTCCGATATATAAAGTGATGTGACAGAGGAAAGGAGATCGAATGTGTATGAAGGTAGCAGGTTATACAGCCAGTCAGATGTTTTTGCCGGATATTTGTAACAGAAGAAATCAGAGGAAAAAAGAAACGGCAGAAGCCAGGGGGGATTTTTCTCTGGAAAAGCTGCAGGAACAGCCGGAAAAAAGAGAAAAACCCATATCAGAAGAAAAAATAACTTCCAGGACAGACACAGATATTATTGTGAAACCGAATGGGTCCAGGGTACTGATGGTGACGGTACACACAGGGGGCATGGAGACAGTCATGAGCCTGGAAATTTCAAAGCCTTCTGACCTGCCTGATGAGAGCCGGGAGGAGACAGAGCATTTTGGACAGGACAGGGGAAGTCTTTCTGTTTCTGATTCTGACTCCGGGGATTTGGAATCAGAAGGGCAGACAGATATGTAACAGAACAGGAGAGGGCAGGAATAGAACCTTCCGAAAGGGGCCATAATAAGAATATTGTTATGGAACGGGAGGTACCGCAATGGGAAAACAGATGAATATGAGGAAAGCCGCTGTAATCGGATGCGGGTTTGTGGGTTCTGCCACAGCCTTTACATTAATGCAGAGCAGGCTGTTTACGGAACTGGTATTGCTGGATGCCAGTTTTGATAAAGCAGACGGGGAGGCGAAAGACATTGCCCATGGAATCCCCTTTGCCGGGCAGATGAAGGTTTATGCGGGAAATTATGATGATATTGCGGACGCAGCCATTATTATTGTCACAGCAGGAGCCAGTCAGAAACCGGAGGAAACCAGGCTTGATCTGGTAAATAAAAATGTGGCTGTCTATAAAAATATTATTCCGGAAATTGCAAAACAGGAATTTCAGGGAATCCTGCTGATAGTATCAAATCCGGTGGATATCCTGACTTATGCGGCGGTAAAACTCAGCGGGTTTCCGGAACGCAGAGTGATTGGTTCCGGTACAGTCCTCGACACTGCAAGACTTAAATATGTGCTCAGTGAACATTTGCGGGTGGACAGCCGCAGTATTCATGCGTTTATTATCGGGGAGCACGGGGACAGTGAAATTGCAGCCTGGAGCAGTGCAAATGTATCCGGTATCCCGCTGGATGATTTTTGCGAAATGCGGGGACATTTTGATCATGAAGAAGCAATGGACCGGATCGCAGAAAAGGTAAAAGACAGCGCATATGAAATTATTTCCAAAAAGCATGCCACCTATTATGGAATAGCCATGGCGGTGAAACGTATCTGTGAATGTATTGTGAGAGATGAGAAATCCATTCTGCCCATATCTTCCATACAGCATGGAAATTACGGTATGGAAGGCATTGCTCTCAGTATGCCTGCTGTAATCGGCCTTCATGGAGTGGAAACTCATGTGCCCGTTTCTCTGGATGAAGAGGAAACGGAACTGCTGAAACGTTCTGCAGACACACTGAAAGGAGTAATCGACGGACTGGATTTTAACTGACCGGATATCAGGGATTTTCTGAAAAAACAGCAGCCATTCATACATGTTCTTTTCCGGTAAAATCTTCTGATACAATCTGCCAGATACATGTTTTTTCCAGCGCCTGAGGAGGAAATGAAAAAGAATCCTGGGACCTGGTAAGGTGTTGGATGATACGGTTCAGTGCATGTTCTTTCTGAGACTTTTCTGTGAGGAAAACAACGCGGCCTCTGCCTGATACGCTTTGGAATTTCCAGCTGTAACTGCAGGGATTGTTCTGTGTACCGAATACCAGTTCATGGCCGCAGTCCATCTGGAACCAGATATTGGGGTTCTTTTTTAAAATATCTGTTTTTTTGCCTTCCAGGGCACTGTGCAGATATAAAGTCAGATGATTTTCCTGACGATCAAAACCGAAATTCAGGGCAATTCCATAAGGCATCCCATGTTCGTCCGTCATGGAAATATGTACCACGTCACAGCGCTCAATCACAGAAAAAATATGATTGATATCCGTTATTTCTCTGTCTTTTCTTCTCATTTTCTCATTCCTTCCAGGTTTGTTCGCATTCAGAATATCATAAAAATCATGGAAAAAAAAGAGATGTGTAAGAGAAATCTTATATTTTTATTGACAGCCGGAAAGTTTGCATGTATAATTGACAAAAATCATTTCAGGAGGAACATGTATGTTAAATGTAATTGTAATGGAGAAAGCTGCAAAATAAATATTGCACAGACAGGTATGGCTTCCGGTCTGGGAGTCTGTCCATTTTTCACAGGGGAAGGGGCCTGTCATAATTTCGCCTTACAATTGCTGAATCATCATGTGTGTCAATAAAACTCCGGCAGGAATGCAGACAGCATTCCCGTATTATAGAGGACATTTTAAAAGCATGGCTGTATGGCCGTGCTTTTTTATCTTATAGGAAAGACCTTGTTGCTATAAAGCGTTAAAGTCCATGACTTTCCTATAAGATAAAAATATGGATGCGCACTCGTGCGGACTGTATAAATTTTTTCAGTTGTAAAAAAAATTTCCGTATGGTATAGTCAGGTCAGCGAATGGAATTTCCCCCACATACAATTTGTATTCAGGAGAGCCGACAGAGACTGATGTTGAAAAGGAAAGAGAAGGAGAACAATCAAATGAAAGCACCGAAAAACACTTCAGGAGCGGGACTTCCCACCGGGGATCTGAAAAATATTCCGGGAATCGGGAAAAAAATGGAACAGCATCTGAAAAATATTGGAATTCACCGTATTGAAGATTTAAAGGGAAAAGATCCGGAAGAACTCTATGGACAGGACTGTCTGAAAAAAGGGTTTCAGGAGGACAGGTGCGCCCTGTATGTATACCGCTGCGCAGTATATTATGCGGAGCATGAACAGCACGAAGAGGAAAAATTAAACTGGTGGTACTGGAAAGAGAAAGAATATCCGGAAAAATGATGTCTGCCAGTCTGCAATTCTTACACAATTCTCACACAATTCGTAAAAATCTGAATTGCTTCCGGATTTTAAACGGTAAGATAAAAGAAAAATCAGGAAATATCAGCAGTGAATTGTTTGCAATCACTGCTTTTTTGTAAAACAATTCATTATATTATCTAAAAATAATTATTTATATTCATATATAATCAGATTATATGAAAATAGAAAGAAAAAAACTGTTTACAGCGAAGGAAAAAAGGTGTATAGTTAGTTCAGACAGAGCAATGATTTACCATGATAAAGTGCCAGGAATGGACAGCAGGGAGGATGAGAGAATGCAGGAAACAAAAAGAACAGCCATGGGCATGTATGACCCGGCGCTTGAACATGACAACTGCGGAATTGGCGCGGTAGTTAATATCAAAGGAATAAAAAGCCACCGGACTGTGGAAAATGCATTGAAAATTGTGGAAAATTTAAAACACAGAGCCGGAAAAGACGCAGAAGGAAAAACCGGAGACGGTGTGGGAATTCTGCTGCAGATTTCTCATAAATTTTTCAAAAAGGCCGCCCAGGAAGCGGGAATTACGCTGGGAGAAGAGCGGGATTACGGAATCGGCATGTTCTTCTTTTCTCAGGATGAACTAAAACGGAACCAGGCCAGAAAAATGTTTGAAGTCATTGTAAAAAAAGAAGGCATGGAATTTCTGGGCTGGCGGAACGTACCCATTGCTCCTGGACAGCTTGGCCAGAAAGCCGTAGACTGTATGCCTTATATCATGCAGGGGTTTGTAAAGCGGCCCAAAGGGGTGGAACGGGGACTGGATTTTGACCGGAGGCTTTATGTGGCAAGACGTGTTTTCGAGCAGTCCAGCGACGACACCTATGTGGTATCCCTGTCCAGCCGTACCATTGTATACAAAGGCATGTTTCTGGTGGAGCAGCTTCGGCTGTTTTTTGCAGATTTGCAGGACAGAGATTATGAATCGGCCATTGCCACGGTGCATTCCAGGTTTTCCACCAACACCAATCCCAGCTGGGAGCGGGCCCATCCCAACCGTCTGATTGTGCATAACGGGGAAATCAACACCATCCGGGGAAATGCCGACAAAATGCTGGCCAGAGAGGAAACCATGGAGTCCGAATATTTAAAAGGGGAACTGCAGAAGGTGCTTCCGGTGGTCAATGCGGAAGGCTCCGACTCCGCCATGCTGGACAACACCCTGGAATTTCTGGTAATGAGCGGTATGGAGCTGCCGCTGGCGGTAATGATTACTATTCCGGAGCCCTGGGCCAACAACGGACTTATGAGCCAGAAGAAAAAAGATTTCTACCAGTATTATGCCACCATGATGGAGCCCTGGGACGGCCCGGCGTCTATTGTATTCAGCGACGGAGATCTTATGGGCGCGGTACTGGACCGGAACGGACTGCGGCCCTCCCGGTATTATATTACCGAGGATGACAACCTGATTCTTTCCTCGGAAGTGGGAGTGCTGGATATGGATCCCACCAGAATTGTGGCAAAGGAACGTCTCCGTCCGGGAAAAATGCTTCTGGTGGACACGGTACAGGGCAGAGTTATTGACGATGATGAATTAAAGGAAAAATATGCGGGCCGGCGGCCCTACGGAGAATGGCTGGACCGGAATTTAATCAGTCTGGAGGATTTGAAAATTCCCAATCAGCGTGTGCCGGAATATGAGAAAAAAGAACGCCAGCAGATGCAGAAAACCTTTGGTTATACCTATGAATCTCTGAAAGAAGCCATTCTTCCCATGGCCAGAAACGGCGTGGAAGGCACAGCGGCCATGGGAATTGATACCCCCCTGGCAGCGCTGGCGGGGGATCACCAGCCGCTGTTCAATTATTTCAAACAGAAATTTGCCCAGGTGACCAATCCGCCCATTGATTCTATCCGGGAAGAGGTGGTGACCAGTACCACCGTATATATCGGGGAAGACGGGAACCTGCTGGAGGAAAAACCCATCAACTGCCAGGTGCTGAAAGTTGACAATCCCATTCTCACCAATACGGACCTGATGAAAATTAAGGCCATGAAGGTGGAAGGCTTCAAAGTAGTGGAAATACCCATTATTTATTACAAGAATACCAGTCTGGAAAAAGCCATTGACCGGCTCTTTGTGGAAGCAGACCGGGCTTACCGGGACGGAGCCAATATTCTGATACTGTCAGACCGCGGGGTAGACGAGAATCATGTGCCCATTCCTTCTCTGCTGGCGGTGTCTGCACTGCAGCAGCATCTGATTAAGACGAAAAAGCGTACTGCGCTGGCAATGATTCTGGAGTCCGGGGAACCAAGGGAGGTACATCACTTTGCCACACTGCTGGGATATGGAGCCTGTGCCATCAACCCATATCTGGCACAGGATACGGTAAAGCAGCTGATTGACGACCACATGCTGGACAAGGATTACTATGCGGCCATTGCAGATTACAACCATGCCATTATCCACGGGATTGTAAAGATTGCAGCAAAAATGGGAATTTCCACCATTCAGTCCTATCAGGGGGCCAAAATTTTTGAGGCAATCGGCATCAGCTCCGATGTGATTGAAAAATATTTTACCAATACGGTAAGCCGGATCGGCGGCATTACGTTAAAAGATATTGAGCAGGATGTGGACGCTCTTCATTCCAGTGCCTATGACCCTCTGGGGCTGGAAACAGACCTGACGCTGGAAAGCCGGGGCCGCCATAAAATGCGAAGCGGCGCAGACAGCCATCTGTATAATCCTCTGACAATTCATCTGCTGCAGGAATCCACAAAGCGGGGGGATTACCAGATGTTCAAACAGTACACGGAAGCGGCGGACAGAGAGGAAAAGAAAGCCAATATCCGGGGAATGCTGGATTTTCATTATCCGAAAAAAGAAATACCGTTAGAGGAAGTGGAAAGTGTGGATTCCATTGTGACACGGTTTAAGACAGGAGCCATGTCCTACGGTTCCATTTCTCAGGAAGCCCATGAGACACTGGCAATTGCCATGAACCGCCTGCATGGAAAATCCAACAGCGGTGAGGGCGGAGAGAGTCCGGAACGTCTGGTGACAGGTTCTGACGGAAAAAACCGCTGTTCCGCCATCAAACAGGTGGCTTCCGGACGGTTTGGCGTCACCAGCCGCTACCTGGTCAGCGCAAAAGAAATTCAGATTAAAATGGCACAGGGGGCAAAACCGGGAGAGGGTGGCCATCTGCCGGGACAGAAGGTTTATCCCTGGATTGCACGGACCAGACTGTCCACACCGGGAGTATCGCTGATTTCCCCGCCGCCTCATCACGATATTTACTCCATTGAGGATCTGGAGCAGCTGATTTACGATTTGAAAAACTCCAACAAAGATGCCAGGATTTCTGTGAAATTAGTTTCGGAAGCAGGTGTGGGAACCGTGGCGGCAGGCGTTGCCAAAGCAGGAGCCCAGGTGGTGCTGATTTCCGGCTACGACGGAGGAACCGGGGCGGCTCCCGGCAGTTCCATTCACAATGCAGGGCTTCCCTGGGAGCTGGGGCTTTCCGAGACCCATCAGACTCTGATTTTGAACGGTCTGCGCAACAAGGTGCGGATTGAGACAGACGGAAAGCTGATGACAGGCCGGGATGTGGCCATAGCGGCCATGCTGGGTGCAGAAGAATTCGGCTTTGCCACAGCGCCTCTGGTAACCATGGGCTGTGTGATGATGCGGGTCTGCAATCTGGATACCTGTCCGGCAGGAATAGCCACTCAGAATCCAAAATTACGGAAACGTTTTTCAGGCAGGCCGGAATATGTGGTTAATTTCATGCGGTTTATAGCAGAGGAACTGCGGGAATACATGGCAAAACTGGGGATCCGCACCCTGGACGAGCTGGTGGGCAGAAGCGATTTGCTGAAAATGCGGGAGGATCTGACTGGACGGGAAAAAGAGCTGGATTTATCCCGTATTCTGAATAATCCCTTTGCCGGGCCAAAATCGAAGGTTATTTTTGATCCGAAACAGGTCTATGATTTTGAACTGGAAAAGACCAAAGACGAAAAAGTGCTGATGAAACAGCTGAAATCCGCACTGGAAAGCGGCCAGAAGCGCAGTATAGATCTGGAGGTCAGCAATACGGACCGTTCTTTCGGTACCATTTTCGGTTCGGAAATTACCAGACGGTTTGATGATACCCTGGAGGAAGACACCTTCCTGGTGAAATGTTCCGGGGCAGGCGGACAGAGCTTTGGAGCCTTTATTCCCAAAGGCCTGACGCTGGAACTGGTGGGCGACAGCAATGACTATTTCGGAAAAGGGCTGTCCGGCGGCAAGCTGGTGGTATATCCGCCCACCGGAGTGAAATTCAGGCAGGATGAAAATATTATTATCGGAAACGTGGCTCTTTACGGAGCCACCAGCGGCAAGGCCTTTATCAACGGTGTGGCAGGAGAACGGTTCTGCGTCCGCAATTCAGGGGCCATTGCAGTGGTGGAAGGCGTGGGAGACCACGGCTGTGAATACATGACCGGCGGCCGGGTAGTTGTTCTTGGAAAAACCGGGAAAAACTTTGCGGCAGGCATGAGCGGCGGCATTGCCTATGTGCTGGATGAAGAAAATGATCTGTATACCAGAATCAACAAAGAAATGGTATTTTCTGAGGAACTTACGTCCAAATATGACGTGATGGAACTGAAAGATATGATAAAGGAACATGTGGCCCTGACCAATTCCCGGAAAGGAAAGGAAATTCTGGACAATTTCAGCAGTTATCTGCCCGGATTCAAAAAAATCATTCCATATGACTATAACCGGATGATGATGTCCATTGTACAGATGGAAGAAAAGGGCTTAAGTTCGGAACAGGCACAGATTGAGGCATTTTACGCCAATATGAAACAATAAGGAGGGACGCGGAAGATGGGAAAACCAACAGGATTTATGGAATATGAAAGACAGACAGCAAAGGCGGCTTCACCCAAAGAGCGTACCGGGAACTTTCTGGAGTTTCACACGCCTCTGACCAGAGAAGAACAGCAGCGGCAGGGCGCCCGGTGTATGGCCTGCGGCGTACCCTTCTGTCAGTCCGGCATGGAGCTGATGGGAATGACGTCCGGCTGCCCTCTGCACAATCTGGTACCGGAATGGAATGATCTGGTCTATACGGGTAACTGGGAGCAGGCTTATAACCGTCTGGTGAAAACCAATAATTTTCCGGAATTTACGTCCAGAGTATGTCCGGCTCTCTGTGAAGCGGCCTGTACCTGCGGTCATTACGGTGACCCCGTGACGGTGAAGGAAAATGAATATGGAATCACTGAAAATGCATACGAGCAGGGATTTGCCGGAGCAAAACCGCCGAAGGTGCGCACAGGCAAGAAAGTGGCCATTGTGGGCTCCGGCCCGGCAGGCCTTGCGGCGGCTGACCAGCTCAACAAACGGGGCCATCAGGTTACCGTATACGAACGGGATGACCGTGTGGGAGGCCTTCTGATGTACGGAATTCCCAACATGAAGCTGGAAAAGCATGTGATTGACCGGAAAATCCGCATTATGGAAGAAGAAGGGATTGAATTTGTTACCGGGGTCAATGTGGGAAAGGACGTTAAGGCGGCAAAACTGCTGAAGGAGTACGACCGGGTGATTCTGGCCTGCGGCGCCAGAACTCCCCGTGATATCAAAGTGCCCGGCCGGGACGCCAAAGGTATCTTTTTTGCGGTGGATTTCCTGACATCAACCACAAAAAGCCTTCTGGATTCCGATTTGAAAGACAACCGGTACATTTCCGCCAAAGGCAGGAAAGTTGTGATTATCGGCGGCGGGGATACGGGAAATGACTGTGTGGGTACGTCCATCCGTCATGGAGCAGTTTCTGTGATACAGCTTGAAATGATGCCAAAGGCGCCAAAGCAGAGGGCGGAAAATAATCCCTGGCCCCAGTGGCCGAAAGTCTGTAAGACAGATTACGGTCAGGAAGAAGCCATTGCTCTGTTCGGCCAGGATCCCCGTATTTATCAGACCACAGTGAAAGAATTTTTAAAAGATAAAAGCGGGAAGCTCTGCGGCCTGACCACAGTGAAGCTGGAGCGTAAAAAAGACGAGAAAACAGGGCAGATGGTGATGACAGAGGTGCCGGGCTCCGAGATGAAACTGGATGCGGATCTGGTACTGATTGCGGCAGGATTCCTGGGAACGGAAAAATATGTGGCAGACGCCTTTGGGGTTGCTTTAAATCAGAGGACAAACGTGGAAACGCTCAAAGAAACGTATGAAACCAGTGTAAAACACGTGTTTACCGCCGGGGATATGCATCGTGGACAGTCTCTGGTAGTATGGGCTATCCGGGAAGGCCGGGAAGCTGCCAGAGCAGTAGACGAGAGCCTCATGGGATATACCAATCTCGGAACATAGAAAAAATTTATCCCGCAGGGCCCTGAGTGTTCCTGCGGGAATGAAATTCAGTTTTCCGGCATATCATCGGACATGGAAGAATATGCTTCAAAAATCCGAACCTGCTGCTCAGACAGTGATTCGATGGTCCGGGACAGGGCCTGGAAATCGGAAATCAGGTCTGAAGAACAGAGTTCTGCCTTCTCGTAAATGTTCTGCAGTTCTTCGGTGCGGCCGGAGCGGACAGCGGAAATCATTTCTGTTCCGTAAGAATGAAATATTTTGTGTTTCTGGTCGAGTCCGTTCCAGAGCCCGGTGACGGCCGGGTTTACCGGCCTGAATGCATAATAAAAATGACCAAGGCCGCATTTGGTGCAGTCTGTCTGCAGGATTCTGAGTTTTCCGGTACAGGCGATACTCTCCAGTGTTTTCAGCCAGTCCTGATGGGCTTTGACTGCATTGTTCAGGCAGTTCAGGATAATCTGGTTGTCCAGCATGTAAAAGGCATCTTTTGCCATATTTCCCATGATTTTTGTAGATTCATCCAGCTGCTTTTCAATTGTTTTGGAGGGTTCTACAAGTTCTGCGATGGACTGGCTGGCGCCGGTAAGAGAACCGGTGTCGTCCTGCAGGCTCTGACACTGTTCATTTACATGCTGCATCTGATTATCCAGTTCGTTCATGGAGCTGCTGATTTCTTCACTGACAGCGGCCAGAGCAGAAACGGAATCGGCGATGCTGTCCATGCCGGCCCGGTTCTTTCCGGTGATTTCCCAGACATTCCGGATAGAATCGTTGATATGCTCCAGTTCAGCTACGGTGGTATCCACACTGTCGGAACTTTTGTGGGAGGCAATCTGAATATCATTTACGAATACGCCCATGCGTCCGGTCAGCGATTTGGTCTCATCTGCAAGTTTCCGTATTTCATCAGCCACAACGGCAAAACCTCTGCCGGCTTCTCCGGCGCGGGCGGCTTCTATGGAAGCGTTTAAGGCCAGAAGATTGGTCTGGGCAGAAATAGAGCTGATGGCTGCAATAGCTTCATTCATGTTCTGAATAATATTGAGAAGCCCATGAATATCCGCTTTCATTCCGGTGGCTGTGGTGGTGGCAGAGGCGGATAATTCAGTTATGGAAGTAAGTTCACTTTCACAGTTTCGGATACCTTCCATTATTTTGCCGGATTCGTCAGAGACCTCGATAATCGTGGAAGTCAGATTATCGTGGGCCTTTGATACTTCTGTGGCAATTCCGGCAGTCAGTTCCGCTGACTGGCTGATGGCGCCCGAAGAAGATGAGATGGAAGTGTTGATCTGTTCCAGGGCTTCAACGTTTGATTCCAGTGTTAAATCCATGGAACTCATCTGTATCACTGCATCCATGGTTTTTGTCACAGCCTGTTCAAATTCTTTTCTTCCGTTTACCAGTCTCTGATGGATATGGTTGAGTTCTCCGTTTGCAGGCTCATAGGGCATATCAATAAGGCGGGAGACAGATGCAATAGCAGCATACAGAGACTTTTTTCCTGATTTCATAATTTCCTCCATTCTGTGCCCTTTACGGCAAAAACAGACAGTCAGTGAAAAATCGGCAGATTCCTTCACCCTGTTTTTTCATGCACAGTTATAATGTACAGGGTGTCTGGTTGTCTTTACTGTCCTGTTCTTTTTTCAGACATTCATCACAAATGTAATTTATTTTCAAATCGTAGGAGAGCATAGTTACATCCACCTGTTTTTTCAGCAGTTCCGTCAGGTCTTTCAGCACAACATCTGATAATTTTCCGCATTTTCTGCACAGTAAATGGTCATGACGGAGGATTCTGTCATAGCGGTCCGGGTATCCTTCAATGGAAATTTTCCGAATCAGCCCCTGTCTGTACAGAGCAGATAAATTATTGTAGACGGTAGCCTGTGCTACCGTCCGGTTTTTATCTTTTAAACGAAGATAAATCTGTTCTGCTGTTAAATGGCATTCAGAACTGTTAATTATTTCTAAAATATACGCAGCGTTTTTTGTCATAAGCTCCTCACTGAAAGAAAAAGAATTTCGCAGAGCGAAATTCTGCGTTTTAAACATGCTGGCTTATGAAATGCTTCTTTTTTGCCGGAGCATGTATGTTTCCTGAATAAAATTGTTTTTTGTCTTACAGGAGAATACTTTCACGCGTTAGCGTAACAAGGTCTTTCCTGACTATAAGATAAAATAAACTATTAAAATTAGAATTATTCCAATTCTAATTTTAATAGTTTTCCAGGATTTGTCAATAGCAAAATAGCAGTTTGGGGATTTACGGATGGTACACAGCAAATATTCCCATATTGGGAGGATCATAAGTAAACACCATAAAACACAGCAGCAGAACCAGTACAGCACAGTACAGAAGGAGGCGGCAGGGGCTGAGTCTGCAGTTTTGGGTGAATTTATAAGCGCTGAAAAACCCAAGGATAACACCCAGCAGAAAAGAGAGGAGGTCCAGAACAAATACATTTTTACCCAGAATGAAGGTGTAGCTGTAGAAAAAGGCCGGGATAAACAGTGTTCCTGCCAGAATTCCAAAAGAAAGAGAGGAAGCAATACAGGGATAAGTTTTTCTCAGACTCAGAATCATGATGGCGGAAAAGAACAGCATGGGGAAAAACAACAGTTTCAGATGCTCCCAGACCGATTCATTTACAGGGGTAAACAGACCCGCCAGAGAATTTCGTCCGGTCCATTCATACAGAAAGTGGGAAAGGGTTCCGATGATCAGAACAAAAAAGGTGCCGGCCAGGAACCAGCATTTTAATTGTTTCATTATGCATTCACCTCAGAGTCAGTATATGTGGACAGCCGGATTTTATGCGTATTTCATCTGAGGAGGCTTTGTGCCGCCGGATACACCTGATAAAGTGAATTTCCTTACTTGACGAAGGCAGAGTTTTTGTTCATAATAAGAACAGAAATAAAATCTACGGGCATGGGAGAATACGTTATGAAAGAATCGCAGTCACTTCAGGGGCAGGCATATGATTATCTGATTGAAATGATAAAAGACGGGGAGCTGGAGGCCGGAAAAATTTATTCGTTAAATCAAATGGCTCAGAAAGCCGGAGTTTCCAGAACTCCTTTTCGTGATGCAGTGCTGCGACTGGAACAGGAACGTTACCTGGATATGCTGCCCAGCAAAGGATTTATTCTGCACAGTATGACAAAAGAAGACATCCATGAGACCTATCAGATCAGGAATGCCATTGAGTCCTATTGTTTCAAACAGCTGTCTCTGCATCTGGACACGTCCAGAGGACAGGAATATTTTCTGAAAATGAACAGTAAAGTGGTCAGTCAGAAAGAAATTTTTCATTCCACCGGGTCCGGTGAGGAATTTGGAAGAAAGGACTATGAATTTCATCGAAGTGTGGTTCAGTATCTGGGAAATGAGTCCATGCTTGAAATTTACCGCAGTTTTATGTACCGGATTTTCTGGCTGAACGTAACTTCTTTTTCCAGAGAAGGCCGAATGGAGGATACCATTACCGAGCACAGGACCATACTGGAAACCATAAAAGAGGGGGATCTGGACAGGCTGGAGTGGCTGATTGAGCGGCATCTGACAATTGCCCAGAATATCAATCTGCAGTTCCTGGAGCAAAAGGAAGAACAGTCAGAACAGCATTTATCCGGCAGGGCTGAGGTTTCTTTTTAAACGTAAGGTAACCGGATGGAATGAAATAATATCAGATACATAAGGCAGGAGCCCTTTCCCAGGCAGTGGAAAGGGCTCCTTCTGACAAAAGAAGAAATCAGGTTGTTTTGAGAAACACGTCTGCTCTTATCCTATGGGAAAGCAGGCATTAATCAGGAATGTCATAATTAAAATGGCAGTTGCCGGCGGGTCAATATGGGAGTCGGTTCCGCTGTTGACCATATTGCCGGTGATATCGGCAAGGAGTCCGGACAGAGTGCCGAACAGGATGCTGACTGCAAGAGCAATATAGAGATTTTCTGTTGCTCCGTAGGACTGCACCACAGCGGCAGCGGCAATGATTACGATATGATGGCAGCCAAAAAAGTTATGTCCCATGGCAGCGAATGCCAGGCCAAAGGCGGCCATGCCGAAAATCAGCTGGGGATAGCAGCCGCCAAATCCTTCGACGGGTACTCCTGCGTAAACAGCGCCCACATAGACGCCGCCCACCACAAGGCTGTAAGCCATGCTGATCAGCAGAGTGGTGGAAAAGGCTTTTCCTTTGCTGATGAGTTCCGTTCCTGTTCTCAGTTTGCCGCCGAACAGGAGACGGACCAGGATGGCAGAGCAGAATACGGTAAGTCCGGGGGTATCGGTAACCAGACGGGGAGAAATGGTTCCGGCAAAGAGGTTTCCCGCTACCAGTTCTTTGAACAGAAAACCGATGACACCGAAAACACCGCCCACCAGCAGTACACCAGGCTCATTTAATCCGGACAGCGGCGTAATGGTATCGGCTCCGTTTTCTGTGAGACCCTTCTTTTTTGCAAAAGCAGAAGCGGCAACACCTCCGGCAAAGGCAACGTACGGACCAAAAAAGGGACCGAAGGCAACATAGTTCAGCAGAATATTGGATGCATCGCCTGCGCCGCACATGCTGGCCACGGAACCTGCGATGGCAAAAACGCCGGTGAGGACGAAAGATGCTAATCCGCCGATGGAAGCGGCAAAAACGCCGCCGCCGAAGGCAGCAATAAGACATAATATGTTTATCATAAGTAATGGCACCTCCTGTAATGGATAGTAATATGGTCAGGCATATACCTGTATATACATTAAAGAAACTATTGATTTTATGGTCTGTTTGCGTTATACTTTACGGCGAAATCAGAAGCGGCAGCTCTGATTTTCATGCAAGGCACCTTTTTGTAAATGATATTCGTCAAAATGGAGTTTACGAAAGGGTGCTCTTCTGTTTTGGATTTAATCTTCGATTTCAGCAATGCATACCACCTGGCTGGAATCCAGTCCTTTGATTCTGAGAGGTGCATTGAAGAATCTTGTGATTTTTGCGCCTTTTGGAATTTCTGATAAATGCATGTCTTCCACACCGGTGACAAATTTTCCGGTATAATACCCAAGCATATGGCGGTGGCAGTCCGGGGGAAGTTCGCCTTCCGGGCATTTGGAGGAAGCAGAGCCGATGGCAAGGAAGTCCATGCCCACACCTTTCAGGTTGGGGAATTCCTCTGTCAGGTAATCACCTGCATCCGGTGCGATGTAAGCGCCTTCGTTCTGGTAAAGGTTCTGGCTGGTATCTCGATACTGTTCCATTCCGGTACGGATCAGAGCAAAGGAAACTTCAGAAAGTGTGTCAGCAAAAGGCTCCAGGTCTGATTTGTGGATGCCCTCGGCAGGACCTTTGGGGATTTCCAGCAGGGCTACTTTCGTATGGCAGAAATACTCTATGGGCAGTTCATTGATGTTCAGCCCGTCTTTTACGAAATGGCGGGGTGCATCCATGTGGGTGCCGCAGTGGTTGGGCAGTTCTGAAGTGAAACTGCAGAACGGGCAGTCTTCTGACACATCAGTGCACTGCTTTACTTTGACAACAGGTTCTCCCGGCCATGCATATCCTTCCGGGTCCAGCGGGTGTGATAAAAAAAGAAACATAATAAATCCTCCTTATATATGATACAGTTCATATGGTTCCTGAAATTTTAAAGGGGGGGGGCAGCCTGCGGAAAACGGAAGTCTTGTCTTTGGCAGGCAGTGCCTTATTTTTGCATTAAAATTTCAGCAGCTTCTTTCAGTGTGGAAATTTCTCCCACATTTCCAGGGAAAATAACGTAAGGTGTCAGCGGAAATTTGCTTTCCGCCCCGGTCTGCCATACAGGAATGCCGGGTTTAATCTGGCCCAGTACACTGGCTTTTTGGACCGCAAGGGCTTTTGTGCCTATATCAGAAGAGGTAATGCCTCCTTTTGCGATGACAAAGGCGGGGACTGCGGATAAATTTCCCACCAGGGACTGTACAGCGTCCGAGATTTTTACAGACAGCCGCAGGTCGTCTTCCCTGTCTCCGGTGTCAGCGGTAATCAGTGCTCTTGTGGTATAAACGCAGACTGTGGTTCCGGCTTTCAGATATTCTTCTTCCAGAGCAAGGCAGCGGGCCACCTCTTTGTTAAAAGCCTCTTCGTCTCTGACCAGTGTTGCGTCCAGTTCCACAAATGCAATGTGGGAATTTTCCCTGAGCATTTCCAGCTGACGGGTGGTTTTTTCCGTATGGGAGCCCACAACGATAATACCTCCGTTGTCTGTTTCCTTTACCACCATTTGCTTTCTGGTGAGCAGGGGCTGCTCAGATACGCCGCCCATGACTCTGACAATAGCGGCAGCGGTGCGGAACAGGAAGGTTTTGCCTTTGGCCATGGCCCGGTACAGAGCGATACAGAATACTTTTATGTCAGCATAGTCAATGGCGTTTACAATGATTTTGTTAAAACCTGTGACTTCCATGAGCTGCTGTTCGATGAGGTCGAGGCGCATTTCCCGCAGGTCTTTCAGGGAGATGGCAGTTACCGTTTCTTTCCGGTAAGCGCCTTTTGTTTTTTCTTCCACATATTCTTTCAGGTCAGAAGCAGTGTAGCCAAAGGTTTTGTCTCTGGCAAATTCTGTTTCTGCTGCAGGAACCAGCCTGTCACCGTCTTTCACATAATGGACGTCGTCAATGGTGAAACGTCCTCCTTCTTTGAAGAACGGGCAGAGAATCTCGCCGTCCACAGGTTTTCCGGTGTTCTTTTCAAATGCCTCTTTCAGTATTGTGGTTTCCAGCGGATAATGGCCCCGGAGTGTGGAGTCGCTTCGGCTGATAAAAATGTATTCTTTTCCGGTTTCTCTGGAAACTTCATCTACAGCGGCTGCAATTTCCTTATGCACCTGTTCTGTCTGGGATGCTGTAAATCCTCTGGAATTTGTCAGTATGTAAAACAGCTTGTTTTCCTCCGCAAATCCCTGGGCAATGCTGTCTTTTGTCCAGCTGGTATATACGGAAATGTCGTGGACGGTCTGTACGCCGGTGGGGTCGTCGTCCAGTACCACAATTTTTCTGTTGTTTTGGGAAATCTCCTGCTCCAGGAGTGTGTCTGCCAGGGATTCGTCCAGGGGAGCGTAAGAATCCAGTACATCTGCATGCAATGACATGGGAAACCTCCTTTCTATTCTTCTGTTTTTTTCACCTGAACGTCAGCCAGTCCTTCAAAATACTGTACGATTCCGCCATGGTCATCGTTCATATGTCCGTGGATTTTCAGGGTCTGCAGGATTTCATACAGCTGAGCGGAGTAGGGGATGGGTACGTCCAGGGAATGAGCGGTGTTCACCACATTTTTGATGTCCTTGTGATTGATGGATATTTTGCCTCCGGGTACGAAATTCCGTTCCACAATCATGGGGATTTTGGCATCCAGCACAGCGCTTCCGGCCAGTCCGCCCCGAATGGCGTGATATACCTTTAAGGGATCCGCGCCGGCTTTTGTGGCCAGGACAAAGGCCTCGGATACAATGGCAATGGTGTTGTTGACAATAATCTGGTTGGCCAGCTTTGTGACAGAACCGCTGCCGCTGCCGCCAATGAGCACTGCTGAAGAACCCATGATATTGAAACAGGGCATCAGAGCGTCAAAGTCTTTCTGGTCGCCTCCTGCCATAAAAGCCAGTGTTCCGTTGATGGCGCCGGGTTCGCCGCCGGATACGGGGGCATCCACAAAACCCACCCCAATTTTGGCCAGTTCGTTATAACATTCCTGGGATTCTACAGGAGTGACGGAACTCATATCACAGACAATGGTTCCGCTGGTCATGGCAGAGGCCAGTCCGCTTTTTCCGAACAGAACTTCTTTGGAAATGTCTCCATTGGGAAGGATCAGGAAAATAATGCTGCACTGGGCGGCGATTTCCCCATAAGTACCGGCAGATGCACCGGCTGCTGTCACTTCTTCCACAGCCTCTTTGTTCAGGTCGTATACCAGCAGGTCAACCTTTTCTTTTAACAGGTTCAGGGCCATGGGTTTTCCCATAATGCCCAGACCGATAAAACCAACTTTACTCATAACTTCCTCCTTTTTTATTTTATAGGCTCATTATACGATATACCGGTATATCGGTCAAGAGTTTTTTGCATTTTGTACAGAAAAAACGAAAATTTTTTTTGATTTTATTGAAAAACTTATAAAAAGTGGTACAATTAAGGTAAGTATTTATGAAACACAGGATAGAAGTGAGAAAAGATGTGGAGCAAAGTTATGGAGAAAAAAGCGTCGTTTAATCTTGCGGGAAAAGAAGAATTTGAGTATATTATGGAAGTATTTGGCAGATGTACCGATGACTATCTGTTTTTGCTGGATCTGGACGAAGATGAGTACAGTATTTCCCAACGTGCGCTGGAAAAGTTTGATTTGCCTTCCGCACATTTTTCCAATGCAGGAAAAGTGTTGGAGCAGGTAATTTATCCGGAGGATTTTCCGGCTTTATCGGAAGATCTGGACCGTCTGAAATATATGGGCGGGACGGAACATGATATGGAATACCGATGGATGGACCGGGAGGGGCGCCTGGTCTGGATCAGCTGCCGCGGTGTGGTAATTCAGGATACCAGGGAAATGAGCCGGATGCTGGTGGGAAGAATTACGGAAATCGGAAGCAAGCGCAAGGCAGATGATGTGACGGGACTGTTTGCGGAACGTCAGTTTCAGCTGGATTATAAGAAAATCAGGAAGAAAGGAAGACGGGGAACGCTGCTTCGCATCGGCGTGGATAATTTTAAGGAAGTGAATGAGCGCTATGGGATAGAGGTGGGAGACGGTGTTCTGAAAATGATTGCCCAGTGTATGGAGCAGGTCAGCGGGACAGAACGCTGCTATAAAGTAAACGGAGACGAATTTCTGGTACTGCTTATGGAAGATGACGTGCAGGAGGCCCGGAAGAAATATCACCAGGTCCGGATTCTGATTGAAGAACAGCGCAGGGAGCAGGGATACCGGAACTTTTATACCATTTCTTCCGGTGTGGTGGGATTTTCCAGTGAAGAGCTGGATTTTGAGGATTTGAGCAATTATTCTGAATTTGCGCTGGGCATGGCCAAGAAAAACGGCAAGAACTGTTCTTATATTTTCCGGGAGGAAGATTATAAGGCTTATATGAAGAGTCTGGATATTCAGGAGAAGCTCCGTTATGCGGTGAATCACGGGTTCGAAGGATTTGAAGTGTTTTATCAGCCCATTATTTCCGTGAAGACAGAACAGATTGTGGGTGCGGAGGCATTGCTTCGGTTTTCCTGCGGAGAATACGGAATGCTTTCCCCGGGAATTTTCATTCCCATTCTGGAGGAGAGCGGCCTGATTATTCCGGTGGGAGAGTGGGTGTATCAGACTGCCATGCGTCAGGGGATGGAGTGGCAGGAAATGATACCGAATTTCCGCATCAATATCAATCTTTCTTTTATTCAGATCTGCAAGTCGGATGTGGTAAGCGGAATTATGGCGGCAATTCGGGAGCTGGGCATCAATCCGGGAACGGTACTGTTTGAATTTACCGAAAGCGGGATGATTTCCTATGATGATTCGGTGCAGCGGCTGCTGGATGTGCTGAATGAGAATCAGGTCAAGATTGCGCTGGATGATTTTGGGACGGGTTATTCTTCCCTTGCTTATCTGAAGAATCTCCGGGTGAATCTGCTGAAACTGGACCGGAGTTTTACCTCTAAGGCGGTCTCCAGTGATTTTGACTATAAGCTGATCGGGCATATTGTGGACATGGCCCACAGTATAGGGATGGGAGTCTGCTTTGAGGGGATTGAGACAGAAGAAGAACTGACAAAGCTGCGTATGCTGAGTCCCGATTATATTCAGGGTTTTTATTACGGAAAGCCGGTGGACCGGCAGAAGTTTTATGAGCAGAATCTCAGGAGTTTCAGTAATGCCTGAATTTCGTAAAGCTCATATTCATATATATCAGAAATGGAGGTATCATTTATGAAAATCATGAAAAAATTCGTGACATTTATCACGATTATTGCTGTGGTTTTTGCACCGGCGGTACCTGTGCAGGCTGAGGCCGGGGCGAAATCAGCCCCGAAACTGAATAAGACAAAAGTTACTCTGGATCTGGCCGGGAAAAAAACAAAGACATACCAGTTAAAGGTTAAAGGTGCAACAGGAAAAATCACTGTGAAAAATACCCATAAACACCATTGGGCGCCCTATTTTGAATATGAGCCGAAAAATATATTTGGTTTTGTCTGTTACTGTGGGAAAGTCTTTTCAACTGGGGAAGAATGGGAGCAGCACAGCCAGGAGGAGATAATGGCGCTGTTCGCCACCGGAGACCCGGATATCATATGTAATACTCCCCTGCAGCACAATGGGTTTGCTACAGGTAAGGCTGTGGCCGATTTGAGTGAATATTGTATTGTGTAAGAAGCCAGGTCCTTCATAAATGAGGAACCGGGCTTCCTTTTTTATTCTTCTACAGGAAAAACCTTGTCACGCTAATGCGTGAAAGTGTTTTCCTGTAGAAGAATAAAGCTCTTATTGCACTGCGGCGAATCTGAAGTATGTCGCAAAGCGACCCGCCGCAGGCGGAGAATCCTGCAAAGCAGGATTCTTTTTATAAAATATTCTGTCAGACCAGGGTTACAGATATTTTTTTACAATTTCCAGAAAATCCTCGTGATGTTCTGTTACAAACTGATGATAAGTCATGCTGCGGGAGGCAATTTCTGTTCCCAGTTCCACAAGAAATTCAGGAATTTCAGATTCCAGCATCAGGCCAAGTTCTGCGGCGAATGTTTCCTGGCCCTGGAATGGACAGCCCATTTCGTATATTGCAAAGGCCGGGCGCGGTCCATCCGGGGTCTGTCTGACGCCGCCGCGAAAGCCCAGGGAAGCAATCTGGTGGCCGGAGCAGGAGGAGGGGCAGCCGGAAATATGGATTTTGGGCAGTACCCCGTCGGGGAAATGTTCCTGCCGGACACGTTTCAGGCAGGCGGCCAGCAGAGCCTGGGAATCTCTGGCGCCAATCTGGCAGATGGAGGCGCCGATACAGGACACAGAAGTCTCGAATAAAGTTTCTGCGCTGTCTCTGGTCAGGGACAGCAGTTTTTCTCCTTCGGAGCCGGTCAGGTTGAGAATGTAAAGACTCTGATCCGGAGAAATCCGCAGCACCACGTCCTCCATGGGAAGGATGGCGTTGTACAGACTGCGGAAAAACTCAGGGTCCGGGCTGCCGCCCGGAGGATGGTAATGCAGGGCGTAGAGCCCCTCCTGTTTCTGGGGAATCATGCGGGGATGCCGGGGCCTGTGACCATCTCCCTGTTTGGTGTATGCAGGAACAGGAGGATGAATATCCAGACGTTCTTTGGAATATGCCTGAGACAGTTTCTCCTGAAATGCCTGAATATAACCTTCGCATCCCAGAGTATCCTGCATAAAGCGGGTGCGGGATTTTCCCCGGTTCTCATAGTTTCCGTAAGTGACAAAGGTATCCACCATTGCTTTGATACAGTAAAGAATTTCAGAAGGCTTCACATCAGAAGCCACCAGAGCCCCCATACGGGGTTCCCGGCCCAGCCCTCCGGCGCTGTATACATCAAAAGTATTCCGCTCTGTGGCTACAAAGCCCAGGTCCCGGAAGGTGGCATGGGTGATGTTTTCCTGAGAACTGGAAAAGCATACTTTTAATTTTCGGGGAAGTTTTACCGTGTGGATAAATCCCAGCAGATAGTCAGAAGCGGCCTTTGCATAGGGGAGAACATCAAAATATTCCCCTTTCTGTACGCCGGAAAGAGGTGAACACATGACGTTTCTGGGATAGTCGCCCCCTCCGCCCCTGGTGATAATGCCCTGATCAAAAGATTCTTCTATCAGGGCGCAGACCTGTGCTTCTGAGAGATTGTGAAACTGGAGACTCTGGCAGGTGGAAAAATGTACCAGTGAAATTTTATATTTTTCGATGCTTTCTGCGATAAACAGAAGCTGGTCTTTTTGGATTTCCCCGCCGGTCAGACGCAGACGAAGCATACTGGAGGCGCCGCCTCTCTGGGCATAACTTCCGAAACCTCCGGAAAATCGCTTGTATTGGGCGATATTTATGTCTTTTCGGTAAAATTTTTCTGTCATTTCGCGGAATTCCTTTAAATCTTCCCGGAATTCTTCAACATAATCTTTGGGCATAATGACCTCCTGTGATATATAGGATGACAATAATACAGATATGGAAACAGTGTTCCCATATCTGCAGAATTTAACCGGAAAGATGAAACAGAAAATTTTTACATGTTTTGCCGAAACTGAGGAGGTCATACCTGCTCCTGGGGCAGGGATTCTACAAGATGAATGAAATCCTGCATCTGAGAAGTAACAGGTCTGCACTGGTTATGACAGAGATAAAAGTATCGCTTCATGGATACATTTTCCAGAAGCAGGCAGCGAATATCGCCGTTTTCCACATATTCTGAAATACAGCGCCGGGACAGGACGCCGAGGCCCAGATTATGGCGTACCGCATCCACAATGCCGCAGCGGCTGCTGCATTCCCACCTGGTTACAAAGGGAATGTGATGGGTCAGCATGATATTTTCAAAAATGGCGCGGGTGCCGCTGCCTTTTTCCCGCATGATGAAATTCTGATGCCGCAGGTCTTCAATGGTTATGGAATTTCTGCCCGCAAAGGGATGCCTGTTTCCGCAGATTACACACAGAGAATCTTCAATCACAGGCTCTGTCATAATTTCCTGCCGGACAATGATTCCCTCCACCAGGGCAATGTCCAGTTCATTATTAATCATCCGGTGTTCGATGATTTTGGTATTGTCCACAAAGACGGTTACGTCAATGTCAGGATGCTGGCGGTTCAGTTCTTCCACCAGTGTGCCCATCATGGTATTGCCGATGGTGAGGGTGGCGCCCACCCGCAGTGTGCGCAGGGAATTGGCATGTTTCATGGACTGTTCCAGATGTTCGTGGCTTGCAATAATTTCTCTGGCGCTGTCTAACAGAAGCATGCCTGCCGGGGTGATTTTCAGCTCCCTGGGGAACCGTTCGAACAGTCTGGTCTGATATTCGTTTTCCAGATCCGAAATAATCTGGCTTACAGTGGGCTGGGAAATGTACAGGCGTCTGGCAGCTTCACTCATCTTTTTATATTCTACCACCGCAATAAAGGTTTTCAGTTGTTTTAAAGTAGCCATGGTGACTCCTCCGTTTTTCTTTTTTATTCCTCCGATTATAACTGTCGAGTAAAATATCCTGTCATGTGTTGTCCCATGTGATCATATAAATAGCGATGAAGATAATATGTCTATAGGATAATGCCTATGGTACTGTTTGAATTTTACTATTTTACGCGGAATTTAACAAGTGCTATCATAAAAATATAGAAAATTTTGTCGATTTTCAATAGATTAAGGAGGTATGAAATGAAAGTATTAGTTCTTGGAGGCGTTGCTGCCGGAACCAAAGTGGCTGCAAAACTGATGCGGGAAGACCGTGGAAATGAAGTGGTTGTTCTCAACAAAGGGGCGAATATTTCCTATGCGGGCTGCGGGCTTCCCTATTATGTGGGCCATGTAATTGAGGAACGGGAGCAGTTGATTGTGAATACACCGGAGAAGTATTCCAAACTGACAGGCGTTACCGTCCTGACAGAGACGGAAGCAGTGAAGGTTGATCCGGAAGGGAAGAAAGTTGTGGCAAAGGATCTGAAGACCGGAGAGGAACAGATTCATGATTACGACAAACTGATTATTTCCGTTGGAGCAAGCCCTGTGAAACCTCCCATTGAAGGCTGCGATCTGGAGAATGTGTTCTTTGTAAGGACTCCGGAAGATGCCATCCGCATTCGTGACGTGGTGGACGCAGGAAACATAAAACGTGCCGTAGTGGTAGGAGCAGGCTACATTGGTCTGGAAATTGCAGAAAACTTAAAACTGCAGGGAGTTCGTCCTTTCGTACTGGATATGGCAGAACATGTACTTCCCGGATTTGACGCTGAGATGGCGGAATATGTGGAAGGCAAGCTCCAGGAAAGCGGAATTCCGGTGGTGACGGGAGTGGCAGTAACCGGAATTGAGGGAGACGGAAAAGTTGAAAAGGTAATTACCAGTAAGAAAGCATATAAGGCGGATCTGGTGGTACTCAGTGCCGGAATCCGGCCAAACACAGCATTTCTGGATGGAATCGGACTGGAAATGTTCAAAGGAACCATTATGACAAATGAGAACGGGGAGACAAACCTTCCTGATATCTATGCGGCAGGAGACTGTGCAATGGTGCACAACGCGCTCACCGGAAAAGCTGCATGGTCTCCTATGGGATCTACAGCCAACATCAGCGGACGTCTGATTGCTCAGAACATCATGGGTGCAAATCTTGGATACCGGGGTGTGCTGGGAACAGCCGTATGTAAGCTGCCAGGAATGAATGTGGGAAGAACCGGACTGACAGAAGCACAGGCTGAAGCAGAAGGATTCCATCCGGTCAGCGTCATTACCGTTGTGGATGACAAAGCTCATTATTTCCCCGGAGCAGGCACCTTTGTGATAAAAATGATTGCAGACAGGGATTCCCTGAAACTTCTGGGTGTGCAGGTAATCGGCGCAGGAGCAGTAGATAAAGTAGTGGATATCGCAGTGACAGGCATCATGCTGAAAGGAACCCTTACCGACCTGGCAGATATGGATCTGGCTTATGCACCGCCGTTTTCCACAGCAATCCATCCATTTGAGCATACACTGAATGTTCTGATGAACAAAATCAATGGTAAATTTGAGACATTTACCCCGGCAGAGTATGCAGCAGGAGCAGCAGAGGGCTATAAAGTAGTAGACGCATGCCTTGCGCCTTCCATTGAAGGAGCGCCTTATGTGGAACTGACCACGGTGGAAGGACCTGTGGACGGTCTGGATCCGGAAGAAAAGATACTGTTGGTATGTAATAAAGGAAAGAGAGCTTATCTGCTCCAGAACCGCCTGAAATTCTATGGCTATAAGAATACGAAGGTACTGGAAGGCGGTATTACATTCAGCGATGTGGAAGTATAAAAACAGACAGCTGTAAACTCAGACACCTGTAATTTCAGAAAATTGCATCTGAATTTCTGAACATTTAATGGGTTTTCGGTTATCTGAAGCATAAAAAATATGAAAAGGAGATTGAGAGACATGGGATGCACAATTAAACCGGAAGAAATCAAAAGAGTAAAAGGACTCGGATTTCTGAACAACAAAGGAACAGATTTATTTAATGGCCGCGTGATTACCGTGAATGGTAAAATCACAGCAGAACAGACGAAAGTGATCGCAGAAGCAGCGGAGAAGTTTGGAAACGGCGATGTGGAATTCACCACACGTCTTACCGTTGAGGTTCGTGGAATCCATTTTGACAATATTGAACCGTTCCGTGAGTATATTGCAAAGGCAGGCCTTGAGACCGGCGGTACCGGCTCTCTGGTACGCCCGGTAGTATCCTGCAAAGGAACCACCTGCCAGTACGGACTGTATGATACCTTTGATTTATCTCAGAAAATTCATGAGCGTTTCTACAAAGGCTATCACACTGTTAAACTGCCGCATAAATTTAAAATTGCCACAGGCGGCTGCCCCAACAACTGTGTAAAGCCTGACCTGAATGATTTGGGTATTATAGGCCAGTTAATTCCAAACGTGGACGAAGACCTCTGTAATGGCTGCAAGAAATGTCAGGTGGAAACTGCCTGTCCTATGAATGCTGCAAAGCTGGAAGACGGCGAACTTGCCATTGATAAAGACAGCTGCAATAACTGCGGACGTTGTATTGAACAGTGCCCGTTTGATGTAATCGAAGACGGAACACCGGGATATAAGATTTACATAGGCGGAAGATGGGGCAAGAAAGTTGCTCACGGACAGCCTTTATCCAAAATTTTCACCACAGAAGAAGAACTTCTGGATACAGTGGAAAAAGCGATTCTGTTCTTCCGTGAACAGGGCAAGACCGGAGAGCGTTTTGCAGATACGATTGCAAGAATCGGATTTGAAGAAGTGGAAAAACAGCTTCTGGCAAATGATATTTTAGAAAGAAAACAGGAAATACTGGATGCACAGCTTCATCTGGTAGGAGGAGCAACCTGTTAATTTGGGAGGAGTTAGAGAGATGGGTTCAAAGAAAAAATATGGCGCCATTGCATTGTGCCTGGTGATTGGATATCTGGCGACAAAATCTACAGATTTACAGTCTTCCGTATTCGGGCGCGTGGTCATGGGCGGACCAATGGTTGCATTATTAGTTTCCATGATTATCTGTAATATTATCCCTTCTGTGGATAAGGATTTCAAAGAGGGAACCACTTACTGCAGCAAGCAGTTCCTGAACTGGGGTATTATCATGACCGGTGGAACACTGAGCTTTGCTGACATTATGGGAACCGGTGTAAGGGCGCTGCCTTTAATCCTGTTCAACATCTGCCTGTCCTTTGCAGTTGCAATGCTGATAGGTAAGAAAATCGGAGTTACAAAGAATACTTCTGTTCTGGTAGGCGGCGGAACCTGTATCTGCGGCGGAACCGCAATTGCCACATTAAGCCGTATTATCAAGGCAACAGACGCGGAAATTGCATTTGGTATGGCAGCGATTTTCCTGTTTGATACGATTTCAGCGTTCTCCTATCCGTATATTGCACCGGCAATTGGATTTACAGAGAATCAGTTTGCATTCGTGGCAGGAACAGCTATCAATGATACCTCTTCTGTGGCCGGCGCTCAGGCTACTTATCAGGCCATGATTGCCAATCCGGAATTCAGCGGCGCTTTGAATGTAAAACTGGTGCGTACCACCATGCTGATTTTTGTGGCTATTGTCTGGACTGTTCTGATGGCAAGAGATGCGAAAAAGAACGGCGAAGCAGGAAGCAACGACAGTATTCTGGCAGTAGTAAAGAAAACATTCCCCATGTTCATTCTCTGGTTCGTGGTAATGGCAGGACTGAATACTTATGGCGTATTCAGCGATGTGGGAAGCGATCTGCTGAAAGTGGTAAGCAAATTCCTGTTTGCTTCTGCACTGGCGGGGGTAGGATTTAAGATTAAGTTCAAAGATGTATTTTCCAAGGGTCTTAAGCCTATTGCACTGGGTGGAGTTACCTGGGCATGTGTGGCTGCATCCTCCTATATCTTTGCATTTATTTTTGCGGGATATATCGGATAAAGGTACCAGGGGAATAATTTATCTTCCTATATAACGAAAAATATGTTATGCTGATAAGGCATAAGCGGGGCTGCCGGATGTGCAGCCCCTTTTTTATCTTACAGGAAAATACGTTTTCCTGTAAGATAAAAAACAATTATGCACGTTCGTGCGAATAGAAGAAAATGAATGCAACAAGGAGATGAAGAAAACCATGCAGTTTGGTTTTTTGGGGATAAATTACAGGAATGCCCGGCTTGATGTGCGGGACAGGACCTCGTTTACAGATGCCATGAAGCTGGAATTTTTCCAGAAGGGGGAAAAGGTTGGAGTGGAACAGTGTATGGTGCTTTCCACCTGCAACAGGAGCGAGGTCTATTATTTGTATGAAACAGAACAGCAGCAAAGACAGATGCAGGAAATTTATGAAGGGATGTTTCCGGATGTGGAATTGAAGGAATATCTGCTCAGGCTGTCCGGGAAGGAAGCCATGGGCTATCTGTTTCGGATTGCCGCAGGCATGGAGTCGCTTGTGCTGGGAGAAGACCAGATTCTGGGACAGGTGAAGGATGCCCTGGACTATTCCAGAACCATGGGTTACAGCGGAAAAGAACTGAATAAAGTGGTGCGGGACGCCATTACCTGTGCAAAGCAGATTAAAACAGAATGGAAAGTCAGCGAAAAGCCCCTGTCTGTCAGCTATATCGGCGTACGGAAGCTGCAGGAGGATTACGGCATTGACGGAAAAAGGATTCTGGTCATCGGCAGCGGGAAAACAGCTTCACTTGCTCTGAAATACATATACGAATATCAGGGAATCCAGGTCACTGCCTGCAGCAGGACTTATTCTCATGCGAAAAAACTCCGGGAGGAATTTCCCCTGCTTGAGGTGATTCCCTATGAATCATGGCGTCAGGCCATCGGACAGTGCGAAATTGTGGTCAGCGCCACATCTTCTCCTCATCTGATTGTGCGGAGAGAAGATTTTTCTCCCACCGGGCCGTTGGCGTTTCTGGATCTGGCCGCTCCCAGGGATATTGACACATCCTTTGGGGAGGAGCCTCAGGTGACGTTAATCAATCTGGATACTTTGCAGGAAATTGCAGACCGGAATCAGAAAGAGCGGGAGCACCTGCTAAAAGAAAGCGGAAAACTGGCAGAGAGCAGGCTGCAGGAGACGGTGGACTGGGTTTTC
>OFHM01000607.1_pt1 | contig 29591 bp, 24 predicted proteins | sample 1521311 | NCBI WGS metagenome assembly OFHM01 (sample SAMEA3504083, study PRJEB24116) | mouse gut metagenome | biome: mouse gut; feature: mouse-associated habitat; material: faeces | place: Denmark | collected 2011 | reverse complement strand
TTCTTGATCCAATCTTCATCTTTGTGTTCCATTGGGGCGTAAAGGGAGCAGCCTGGGCAACAATCGCCGGACAGATACTGAACGCGTTCGTGTATCTCGCCTATATCTGGAAATTCAAGAGCATCAGGCTGGATAAGGAATGTTTCCGTATTTCCGGAAAGGTCATGGCAAAAGTGAGCAGTCTGGGAATATCCAGCTTTATCACGCAGATCGCCATCGTCCTGGTCATAGCGGTGACAAATAACATACTGGTCTCCTATGGCGCGCGGTCAAAATATGGCTCGGAGATTCCGCTGACGACCATCGGCATTACCATGAAGGTAAACCAGATCGTTTCTGCTGTTTTACTTGGACTGGCGACCGGGGCGCAGCCTATCTTTGGCTACAACTACGGAAGCGGGCAGAAGGACAGGGTGAAGCAGGCATACCGCATTATCCTGACCGTATCTACCATGGTTTTAATTCTGGCATTCCTGATATTCCAGTTCGCGCCTATGAGCATTGTCCGGCTGTTTGGTTCAGAATCCGAGCTGTACAATGAGTTCGCGGTCAAATGCTTCCGGATCTTCCTTCTGGCGTGTCCCATCAATGGGCTGCAGATGGCAACAGGTGTTTTCTTCCAGTCTATCGGGAAACCCACACAGGCAACGGTCCTTTCCCTGTCCAGGCAGATTGTGTTTCTGCTTCCCGCGACAATCCTTCTGCCGTTGGCATTAGGAGTGGAGGGCGCGTTGTGGGCAGGCCCGCTGGCAGATGTACTGGCGTTTATTACGACATTGATTATGTTGAAATTATATTGGAGAAAAATTTAGGAGGCATCTATGGAAGGAAGAATTATCACCATAAGCAGGCAGTGTGGAAGCGGCGGGCACAGCATTGGAAGTGAACTGGCCAAAAGGCTGGATGTGCCGTTCTATGACAAGGAGATCATTGAAATGGCGGCAAAGGAAAGCGGATTCCACAAGGAATTTATTGAGGAAAAAGGGGAGCATATGAACAACAGCCTGCTTTTTAATATCGCCCGTTACGCGTCATATGGGGGAAGAGGGCGCTATGAGGAGTATCAGCCCCTGCAGGATCAGATTTATTTCGCACAGGTAAAGATCATTAAGGAACTTGCGGGGAAAGGACCCTGTGTCATAGTGGGCAGGTGCGCGGATTATGTCCTGCGGGACAGGAAGGATGTGCTGAACGTATTCATCCATGCGGACATGGCCTTTAAAAAGAAGCGCTGTATGGAGAGGGGACAGTTTTCGGGCGAAAACGCGGAGGATATGATCCGCCGGAGGGATAAGCTGCGGGCAGACCATTACCGGTACTACACAGACCAGAAATGGGGGGATTCCTTGAACTACCATTTATGCCTGGACAGCGGCATGTTCGGTATTGAGAAATGCGTCTCCATGATCGAAGACGCCTGTAAAGGGCCGGGTTCCCCCTCCTGAAAACAGGGATGATGTTTGAAAGATGATTGGAAGAAACAGGAGGCATTTATGTTTAAGACACTTTTGGAACAGATCGGAGATTACAAAAAAGATGCCATCCTCACGCCGGTATTCGTTGTCCTGGAGGTCATCATGGAGGTCGTTATCCCCATTATGATGGCCGCCATCATCGACTACGGCCTGGCGGACCAGAGCATCGGAAAAGTGGTTGCGATCGGCCTTGCCATAATCGGGGCGGCCATGCTGGCCCTCTGGTTCGGGGTGGAATCCGGCAGGACGGCATCCAGCGCCAGCTCCGGCTTTGCCATGAACCTGCGGCAGGCCATGTATGAGAGGATCCAGACATTCTCCTTCTCCAACATAGACAAGTTTTCCACGGCGGGGCTTGTGACCAGGATGACCACAGATGTGTCGAACGTGCAGCAGGCGTTCCAGATGTCCATCCGCATCTACGTCAGGGCGCCCATCATGTTGGTCAGCGCCATGGTGATGACATGCCTGATCCATCCCCGCTTCGCCCTGATCTTCCTGATTGTGATCGTCTGCCTGGCGGCCGTGCTGGCCCTGATCTCGTCAAGGGCAAACCCGACCTTAAGGCGGGTGTTCCACGAATACGATGAGCTGAACGCCAGGGTGCAGGAGAACGTGAACGGGATACGCGTGGTGAAGTCCTTTGTGCGGGAGGAGTATGAGACCGGGCGGTTTGAGACGGAGAGCGAAAAGATCCGCGGCCTGTTCGTAAGCGCGGAAAAGCTCCTTGCCCTGAACTCCCCGGTGATGCAGTTCTCCATGTACTCCTGCATCCTGCTAATCTCATGGATGGGGGCTAAAATGATCATCGCGGGGAGCCTGACGGAAGGGCAACTCATGAGCATGTTCACCTATGTCATCAACATCCTGATGAGCCTGATGATGGTGTCCATGACCTTTGTGATGCTCATCATGTCCAGGGCGTCGGGGGAGAGGATCTCGGAGGTCCTGGCCGAGGAGCCGGACCTGTACAGCGTGCCCCACGGGGTCAAAGAGGTTCCGGACGGCTCCATCGATTTTGAGCAGGTTGGTTTCGCCTATCCGTCCAATCCGGGAAAGGAAGTGCTGAACGACCTGACCATCCATATCAGGCCGGGGGAGACCATCGGCATCCTGGGCGGCACCGGGAGCGCCAAGTCCTCCTTTGCCGCGCTGATCCCCAGGCTTTACGATGCCACAAGGGGGGAAGTGCGGGTTGGAGGCATCCCGGTGAAGGATTATGACATGGCCAGCCTGCGGGAAAATGTGGCCATGGTCCTGCAGAAGAATGTGCTGTTCTCCGGTACGATCAAGGAGAACCTGCGGTGGGGAAAGGAAGACGCCACGGATGAGGAGATCGTCCGTGCCTGCCGCCTTGCCCAGGCGGACGAATTCATCCGGGATTTCCCGGCAGGATATGACACCCGCATGGAACGGGGCGGGGCAAACGTGTCCGGAGGGCAGAAGCAGAGGCTCTGCATCGCCAGGGCGCTTCTGAAGAAGCCCAAGATATTGATCCTGGATGATTCCACCAGCGCCGTGGACACCAAGACGGACGCGCTGATCCGCAGGGCCTTCCGGGAGGAGATACCGGACACCACGAAGATCGTCATAGCCCAGAGGATTTCATCCATCCAGGATGCGGACAGGATCCTGGTATTCGACAACGGCAGGATGGAGGCGGCGGGCACCCATGAGGAGCTGCTGGGAAGCTGCCCGGTCTACGTCCGGCGCCTTGCGCTTTTAGAGTGCTTTTTGTGTTCCGTCATGACTTGTGTTTATTATAATATGTCTACAGTGCGGAAACAAGGGAGAGAATGCTTCCACATTATTCTTGCTTCATCCTGGAATCATCGGTATTTTCGGCAATGTGTCTATACAATTCGATTGCCCGTCGACAGTAGTCATTTACAGTATATTCCGGGTATTCTGTTCCCTTACTGTAGGCATCTGCCAGGGTTGACATCAGTTCCAGGGAACAGGGATACTTTTCGAGGGCGTTTTCTAGCAATGCAATTTTTTTGCAATACTCTGTATATACTGTATCATCCATTGCTTTTGCCTGTGCTATGACTTTTTTAAGTGCAGTTTCCTGAAAAAGGGGATTATCAGTCAACAGCGTATCACAGGATATGCTTAAAACATGGGAAAGTTTGCTGATTATAGTGACATCCGGCAGGGATTCGTTTCGCTCCCATTTTGAAACAGCCTGAAAGGACAGATTTAGTTCTGTCGCCAATCTTTCTTGTGTCATGCCCTTCTTCAGGCGATAGTGTCTGATCTTTTCGCCAATGGTCATATAGTGCCTCCTCGTCTACCCGGTCAAATGCGGGATTTTGTAGTGATCGTGAACAGCATTCGCCCCTCAGGGTTATTCGGGAATGCTGCGTTGCAAAAACCGTTTTGTGTTCTAAATACAATGCTTCGGCGCTCCTGTTTTTTGTCGATCTGTGGACTATAATACAGGAATTTAGCTCTGTCTGCTAGAGGCTTTTCTATTTCTATAAAAAGATACATAGAGTGAGCGACAGCTTGTTGACATTCCCTTTGTGCTATATTAACATGGAAGAAAGCCATTCCGATGGAAAAAACTATTCCAATGGAAGAAAACCATTCCAAATGGAGAAATGACATTTCGACGGAGGGAAGTCATTTCAATGAAGGAAAATATTTCCAATGGAAAAGCGGCTATTCACGGAAAGCGGGCAGCATTTATTTCCGCATTCATGGCAAATTACAATAGGAGGTACAACCATGATCGTAAAAAAGTACATTCAGGATTTTGAGAAACTGGGATTTGGGATGTTTGTGCATTTCGGCCTGTACAGCATTCTTGGAAAGGGGGAATGGGTGAAGCTGCTTCATTCGGTTCCGGATGCGGAATATGAAGCTTTGGCCGAAACCTTTAATCCCAAACCGGATTGGGCAGAGGAACTGGTCAAAACCGCACAGGGAGCAGGCTGTAAATACATTACCCTGACTACCAGGCATCATGACGGATTTTCCCTGTACGATACCTGCGGATTGAACGATTACGACGCGCCCCATGCGGCATGCGGCCGTGACCTGGTGCGTGAATTTGTGGATGCCTGCAGGGAGCAGGACATCATTCCTTTCTTTTACCATACCCTGCTCGACTGGCGAGAGCCCTTATACCGCACGGATTTTAAGGCGTACCTGAAATACCTCCGGGACAGCGTGGAGATTTTGTGTAAAAACTACGGGAAAATCGGCGGCATCTGGTTTGACGGCATGTGGGACAAACCAGGGGAAGACTGGGAGGAGGACGCCCTGTACGGCATGATTCGCAGCCATCAGCCGGAAGCCATGATTATTAATAATACCGGCCTGTCCGCAAGAGGAACCCTAGGACATATTGAACTGGACAGCGTAACCTTTGAGCGGGGCAAGCCGCAGCCGCTGAATTTTGAGGGGGTGCCAAAATATGTGGCCAGTGAAATGTGTGAAATATTTGCGGACCACTGGGGTTATGCGAAAGAGGATCTGGCTTACCGTTCTCCTGCACAGATGATATGTGAACTGGCGGAATGCCGGAAATACGGTTCCAACATGCTCTTAAACGTAGGCCCTATGGGAGACGGGAGCCTGCGTCCCATTGATGCTGCCATGTTGGGGATAGTCGGAGAGTGGGTTGGTTATTACGAGGAGGCCATCCGCACGCCCCGCCCGGCAGGCATAACTGTCACAAACAAGGAAGAGGACTTCCTGCTGAAGGAGGGAAATCACTATTACCTGTTCTGTTTCCGCCTTCCCATGCGTGCCGACGGGAATGTGGCGCAGAACGAGGAGACGGATTTTTCCGATGTCTTTGAACTGCCGGAGCAGATTCAATCCATTTCCTGGATGGACAATGGGGAAGCGGTGGACTTTACCCAGGAAGACGGCCATGTGACGGTCCACACGGTGCCATACTGCTATGGACGGAATCTGGTGGTGAGGGTGGCGAAGATTTTCTGTTAGGGGAATTCCGGTTCTTTCAGGCTTAGCTGAAATGTTTGTTTGCCAAGAACCGATGTTTCCCTGACAGTTTTCTGATATTCGCCGCGGAATGTGTCTAATAAACAGTGTTTAAAGTGTTGGATAAATTCCTGATAATTATTTTGAAATACAGGTAGAAGTTGGATAAGACGTTGAATAAACGCAGAAGGTGTGTTCAATAAAAATGTTTAATAAAGTTGAATAAAGCGTTGAATAAAAACCTGAAATGGTGTATACTGTCTTCAGGAGGGTCATAATATGAACATTGGAATGGAGACGGAACAGGTTGAATTCAAAAAAACAACGGGCGAACTGAAGGAGGGTATGATTTCCCTGGCTTCCATGCTGAACAAGAATGGAAAAGGCGTGCTGTATTTCGGTGTAAAAAATGACGGCGAGGTGATCGGGCAGCAAATCGGTGACCGTACCATGCGCGAGATATCCCAGGGGATAGCCGTTGCCATCAAGCCCCAGGTAATCCCGACAATTGTAACGGAACTACTTGAAGGCAAGAATGTAATAAAAGTAAATGTCACGGGGGACGAGAAACCTTATTCGGCATACGGAAAATATTACATGCGGTCAGCAGACGAGGACAGGGAAATATCACCGCAGCAACTGCGCAGCCTGGTGCTTAGCGTGGCGGATTCCATTGTGAGTATGGAGGCCAATAACCAGAATCTGACTTTTGAACAGCTGAAGACATTGTATATAGGACACCAGCGTACGCTTCGCGAGAATACCTTTGAGCAGAATCTGAATCTGCGGACGAGGGGCGGAGCCTATAACCTGATGGCGGCTATTTTAGCGGACAGCAACAGCTATTCGATTAAAGTGGCGGCCTTCCGGGGGACGGATAAGACAAAGCTGATAAAGCGCAATGAATACGGTTACAAATGTATGTTGGTAGCCGTGAAACAGGTCTTGGATTATATGGAAGCGCTGAACGATACCTCGGTGAATGTGGACGGCAGTCTGAGAAAGGAAAGCAGCCTGTTTGACTTTTCCTGCTTCAGAGAGGCCTGGCTGAATGCCTGTCTGCACAATCGGTGGTCCCGGCAGACGCCGCCGGCTGTCTATCTGTTTGATGACCGCATTGAAGTCATATCTGTGGGCGGGCTTCCGGAAGGGATTACACTGGAAGAGTTTTATGAAGGAAAAAGCAAGACCGTAAATCTTGAGCTTCAGCAGATTATGGTGCAGCTGGATTATATAGAACAAACAGGGCACGGGATACCGCTGATTGTATCCACGTACGGAAGAGAAGTGTTTGATATCACGGAAAATTTTATTACTGTAACCATTCCTCTGAACAGACAGAGAATGGAAGAAGGGCGTTCCGTGGAAAAATGGCGTTCCACGAGCATGGGAGACAGGCATTTCATGGAAGACAGGAATTCCGTAGAAGACAGGCATTGCACAAAAGGAAGTTCCATAGCAGAGCGTTCTGTGGAAGAAAGTTATTTTACGGAAGGACATTTCCCGCAGGCAGAAGGATTGTCCCTCGACAGGTTTGACCATATGATACTCCGTCTGATGAGAGAAAATGCCAGAGTCAACGTAGCAGAAATCAGTCGGCAAACCGGCTTGGGCACTACCACTGTTACAAAAAGAATCCGCCGTCTGAAAGAAGCAGGAATGCTTGAGCGAAACGGTTCCAAAAAGAAAGGATGGTGGATTGTAAAAGAAGAGTATATTCCTTGTGAAAGAAGCCGGGCATACAGATAAGCTGAAATGGTCAACAAACAGTGAAAAACACCAAAAAGTCCTTGACTGTTCCGCAGCGTCACCCTTTATGATGTCCTTAACAGGCAGGCCGGTTTCATAGAAGGCAGGCCGGAAAGGATGGAATTATTATGAAAGAAAGACATTTCACGAAAGAGGGGCATTTCATGGAACAGGGGCGTTCCATAGAAGAACCCTTCTACACCGCAGGCGAAATCGCCAGGATGGCAGGCGTTTCATTAAGGACGATCCGCTTTTACGATGAGAAAGGGCTGCTGAAACCGGTCAGGTATTCCGAGGCGGGTTACCGCTGCTACAACCAGGCATCCATGGAAATCCTTCAGCGGATTCTGATGCTGAAATACCTGGGATTTTCCCTGCAGAAGATCGAACAGGTTCTCCACACGCAGAACATGGACCTGGAGCTTTCGGAGCAGAAGGAGCTCCTGCTGCAGAAGAAAAAGAAACTGGAAGAGCTGATTTCCGCCATCGGGAGGATGGAGAAGAGCGGGGAGGAGGATAAGTGGAATTTCCTGATTCACCTGCTGAACCTCCTGACCGAAGAGGAGAAGCTGAAGGAGCAGTACAGGACGCCCTCCAATCTGGAGAAGCGAATCCGCATCCATGACTTCAGCACCAATCCCCAGAAATGGATGGAATGGGTCTATGAGCGGCTGCAGCTGAAGGAAAATGACCGTATCCTGGAACTGGGCTGCGGCACAGGGCTGCTGTGGCAGGAAAACATCCACAGGCTGCCCCGGGGGCTGCGGCTGACCCTGACTGACCGTTCCGAGGGCATGCTTGAAAAAGCCAGGGAATCCCTTGCCGGGTACAGGAAGCTGTTGGAAGAAAGAGACATTCAAATCGGATACCGCCTGGAGGACGCGGAGTGCCCCGTGTTGGAAAAGGAATATTACGACTGCGTAATTGCCAATCACATGCTGTATCATGTGAAAAAGCGGGATATCTGCCTGGGCGCCATTGCAAAGAGCCTGAAGGCACAGGGGACGTTTTTCTGTTCCACAGTGGGAGATGAACATATGCGGGAGCTGCATGAGATTGTCAGGGATTTTGACGCCCGGATTGAGATGCCTTACATGAACATAACTGCAGGCTTCCATCTGGAAAACGCGGCCCCACAGCTGTATCCCTATTTTGCGCAGATAGAGCGTATGGACCAGGAAAATGACCTGATTGTGGACGATGTGGAGGCCGTGTATGCGTATGAGTGCTCCTATCCGGGTAACGCTGCCTGCATCCTGGAGCAAAGAGGCGAAGAGTTCCGGGAAAAAATCCGGGAGAAGATGGAGAAGGAGGGAGCACTGTTTATCCATAAGTCCACCGGGATGTTTCGGTGCAGGGAGGTAAGAAGAGACAAAACGGCCGGTGCGGCAAATCCGGTATAGCGGGTATAGCAGGTGATATTTTAGAAGAGGTACTGGACGAAGAAGGAGATGCTGCGAAAATCTGTCAGAAGGACTGCAGGACACCGAGTTGGGTGAGCAGATGCAGGAGGACATAGAGATATTAAGGGAAATACCGGACCATCCGGAAGAGGCAGAAGACAGCCTGGAGGACATCTGACAGTTCTCAATTCTATAAAAACCGGAAAGGAAAAAGAGGTACACATGAAAAAAGGGACAGCGCTGAACAGAATCGCCGCATTTTTTAAGAAGGAAGCAGTACTCTGCATCGCGGCCATACTGGCTTTTGGATCCATGTTCTTCGTACCACCGGATGCCGGATACCTGGATTATCCGGACTACCGTGTACTGGCGCTTCTGTTTTGCCTGATGCTTGTGATAGCGGGTCTTCAGGACATAGGCCTGTTCCGGTACCTGGGGCTTCGGTTTCTGGGAAAAATCAGGAACACTGGGGAACTGGGGCTTCTGCTGGTATCGCTGTGCTTCTTTGGAAGCATGTTCATTACTAATGACGTTGCATTGATTACTTTTGTACCGTTTGCCGTTATGGTACTGACCATGGCCGGGCAGCGGAAAATGCTGATTCCGGTGGTGGTGCTCCAGACCATCGGGGCCAACTTGGGCAGTATGCTCACACCCATCGGCAATCCCCAGAACCTGTATCTGTATACGGCGTTTGAGATACCCATGGGGACATTCCTGGGCTGCATGCTGCCCCTGGCGGCGCTTTCCCTTGTTCTGCTTGTCATTGCGGTGCTGCTGACAGGGCGGGAGCCTCTGTCCGTGGCGTCACTGGAACCTGCGGAAAGCCCTGACCGCCGGAAACTGGCGACATACCTTGTTCTGTTCCTGGTATGCCTGGCCTGTGTGCTCCGGCTCCTGCCATGGCCGGTGATGTTGGGGATCCTGATTCTGGCGGTGTTTTTTGCGGACCGTGGATTGTTCCGGAAGGTGGATTACTTCCTGCTTGCCACCTTTGCCTGCTTTTTCCTGTTTATCGGCAATGCAGGGCGGATTCCGGCGGTTTCCTCTCTGCTTCGGGAGCTGATCGGGGGAAGGGAGCTGCCTGCGGGGGTGGTTTTGAGCCAGGTGATCAGCAATGTGCCTGCGGCCATACTGCTTTCCGGGTTTACCGACAATACCAGGCCGCTTCTGTACGGGGTCAATATCGGCGGCCTGGGTACTTTGATTGCCTCCCTGGCAAGCGTGATTTCCTACCGCCTGTACGGCAACAGCGAAGGGGCCGAAAAGGGGGCTTACATGAAAGCCTTTACGTTGTATAATGTGGTCTTCCTGGCCATTCTCTATGCCGCGGCGGCGTTTCTGACACGGTAAATCCCATGCAGGGTGACTTCACGTTTTATTGCGGAATGGACAGAAAGAAGCGGTTTTATTGTTGTAGAGTAAAGCCAGGCAAGAAGGATCGGGGAGAGAGACATTGAAAGTATTTTGCATATCAGCTTCCACAGATTCTTTGTTCTAAAATTTCTGAAATCTTATCAGAAAAGAAAATAATGTGTGAAATAGTGGATTTAAGAACTTACCGTTTCCAACCATGTATTGGCTGCGGAAAATGTTATGAAACGAAAAGATACTGTAATGACACTGGTTTTAATACAATTTATGAGAAAGTGATAGAATCAGATGCTATTTTCCTTGTGTCGCCGCATTATGCGCCAATCCCTGCAAAATTAAGTATGATGCTGGAAAAAATGGAGGAAGTTACTTTTTTACACTGGTGGAAAGACAATCAGTATAAATCTGAAGTATATGGAATACTGGCAGGATTTATTTCACATGGCGGCGGCTCTGATTGGGCATTAAAGAGTTATAAAGCAATGGTAAATGATACAATCGCAAATGCTTTAGATACCATTCAATGTAAGACAGTTCCTTATAATTCCGAATGGGATACCGGAATATCCCTGCCTGTACAAATGGTGTTGAACGAAGATCCCATTTTTCCGATTCAAAAATATGATTGGAAGTCGCTTATACATAAAATAAGAGAATATATTGAAATTGTTTTAAATGAAATTGTGTAAAAGTTGTGTATAAACGCGTTGACTAATGTGTAATTGGTGTGTGTAATATAAATGTAGAGAGGAACACTATTGAAACAAAGAGATTTAATTAAGAAACTTGAAGATGCAGGATTTTCTTTTGAAAGACATTATGATACGGAGCTGTTAGCGAGGGGGATTTCCCCAGATCGAATCCGGCATTACGGATTTGCTTTTGAGGGGAAGACGGTGCTGATTGGCTGAGAAGGCGCTTCGGGGATATCGGGTTTAAATGGAGCCATGCCGGGACAGGAAACAAAAACTGTCGCGCATGGCTCCTGAATTTTATATGGTAGCAGTAATTACCATTCTGTTACTGCCACAGCATTCGTGACACCTTACACCCCTTTTTAAGGCCTGCAGGGGATTGGAGTTAATAACGTTTGGAGCTGCGGCAGCACAGTATGGGAGGAACGGAAAAGCATATGCAGTAGCAGACGTGTCCATTGCATCGCCTTCCTCTGCCGCCTTGCCACGGCGCGAACATTGAGCACACATTACGGGAGAATTAATACAACGGTGTACTGGAAACAATAAGTTCCTTAAATTTCGTCCGTCAGCCTTTCAATCTCGGCAATAATGTCCCCAATATACGCAATGGTGTCCAGAAGGGGCGCATCTGTGGTGATATCCACCCCTGCCATACGCGCCAGTCCCACAGGATCCAGAGTGCTGCCCGCGGCCAGAACCTTTTTCCAATCATCCACGGCAGGCTGTCCCTCGGTTTCAATGCGGCGGCAGGCTTGGGTGGCGATGGTGAGCCCGGCGCTGTAGGTATAGGAGTACAGGCCCATGTAATAGTGGGGCTGGCGCATCCAGGTCAGCGCGGCTTCATCGGAAATTTCCACATCCCCGCCCCAGAATTTTTCCAGGGTTTTCTTCATGAGACGGCTGAGCGTCTCCGCATTGACGCTTCCGCCTTCGTCCACGATTCTGTATACTTCCCTCTGGTAGGCGGCCTCCAGTAAATGGGTAACGAAATTATGATAATATGTTTTCCCAATCATAGAGGACAGAACCCAGCGGCGGAACCGGGGTTCGGGATTTGTTTTCAGCAGATAATGCGCCATCAGCAGTTCGTTCATGGTGGAGGGAGCCTCCACGAAGTAAGTGGACACATTGGTGTCAAAAATGGACTGCGCGCTGTTGCAGGCCTTGAAATGCCCCGCGTGCCCCAGCTCATGGGCCAGGGTGAACACATCTGCCATGCGGTTGTTCCAGGACAGCAGGATAAAGGAATTCTTCCCGTAGGGACTGGCGCAGAAGCCGCCTGTGGATTTCCCCGCGTTCTGGGCGAAGTCTACCCATCTGTCGCGGTAGGCTGTGCGTACCATCTCTGCATAGTCATCTCCCAGAACAGCCAGGCCTTTTTCAATGTAGGCTTTGGACTCCTCAATGGTGACTTTGGGGTCATATTCCGGGTCCACGGCTATCTTCAGATCAGCGAAAGTCATGCGGTCCAGTCCGTGTATTTTCTGCAGCAGACGGGCATACCTGCGCATATGGGGAGCCAGTTTTTCCATAATCAGGTCAATCTGGCGGTGGTACATTTCCCCGGTGACTTTCTGGTGAAAAAGCAGGCTGTCGAACACGGAGCCGAACCCCCGCAGGGAGGCCATTGTCTTTTCGGTCTGCACCTGGGTATTGTAGGCGGCAGCGGTGACATTTTCGTATTCCCGTATTTTTTCGGAAAAAGCGGTAAATGCGCTGCGGCGGACAGAAGTATTTACTTCATACTCGTAGTCATCCTCAAAGAGGGTGTAGCCTAAGGGGTATTCCTTTCCCTCTGCCGTAAAGGCAGGAAATTTCATGTCCGCCAGTTTTGCCATGTTGTAAATCTGATAAGGGGCATAGAGCGTCTGGGACAGGGCGGCCAGGGCCCGTTCCGTCTCCGGGTGGAGTTGATGGGGCTTGCTGCGGAGGATATCCTCCAGATAGTGCCGGTTGTGGGCGGACATGGCAATGGCTTCCCGGAGGACAGACTCGCTCTGTTCCGTAATCTCATTGTCAATAAAGCTCAGGGCGCTGGAAATCTCCGATGCCAGCCGGGAGAGCTTTTCGTTGCGCTCCTGGTTGTAGGTGTCATAGTAGTCCACCGAGACGGCCAGGTCGCAGTAGTGGCCGGTGAGGGTGAGCAGGCGTTCCAGTTCCCGCAGGTCGTCCAGGCAGGCGTTGATGCGTTCCGGCGTGTCCAGTTTTCCTTTGTAATCCTGTGCCATGCGGCTGCCGAGGGCTTTCAGTGCGTCCACATCGGCGTACATGTCTTCTTCGGTTGCGTAGATGGAGGACAAATCCCAGGTGAGTTCCCGGGGGATGTCACTGCGCGGTTTTAATTCCATTTTTGAGGATCCTCCTGTTTTTCTTTCTATTTTTTATATACGTTTGGGGTTAAACTCCATGCAAAAAGCCTATAGGGCAGGCTTGGCTGCTCTACCATGCATTGACGCACAGCAGTCTCAGGTTTTCGTGCAGGAGAGCACGAAACGCCTTGCGGAGCAGCAGAGTCCGGCGATATGGGTTACAGGTTTCATTGTAAGGAATTCCGGGGAAATTTGCAAGTGTTGTATGCCATAAAATTATTTTTATAGACAGTGCTGTTCAGCTCCGGTTTTCCTTTCCGCGGAAACGGTCTTTTTGACAGGCTTCCCTTTTTTCTGTATGCGTCCACTGCAGGATTGCCGGGATGGCAGTCAGTCTCCTGCAGAAATTATTCCTGTAATCGTCGGAAAGTACTTGCAACCGGAGGCAATAAAGGCTACAATAAGAACATCTTATTTGACAAAAGGGGCTAAAGACATGCCAAAGCGGATGATAGAGACAAATGTGACGGAAGAAGATATCAAGATAGAAGGTTCCTTGCGCCCTCAGAAGCTGGATGACTATATTGGTCAATCTAAGGTGAAGGAGAATCTGAAGATTTACATAGAGGCGGCGAAATTGAGAGGCGACGCACTGGATCATGTGCTTTTTTACGGACCTCCCGGATTGGGAAAGACTACCCTAGCCGGGATCATCGCCAACGAGATGGGTGTCCACCTGAAGGTGACCAGCGGGCCTGCCATTGAGAAGCCGGGAGAAATGGCAGCGATTCTCAATAATCTGGAGGAAGGGGATCTATTGTTCGTGGATGAGATTCACCGCCTGAATCGGCAGGTGGAAGAAGTATTGTACCCTGCCATGGAGGATTACTGTATTGATATTATGATCGGCAAGGGTTCCACAGCACGTTCCGTACGTCTGGATTTGCCGAAATTTACATTGGTGGGAGCCACCACCAGAGCAGGACTTCTGACGGCTCCCCTGCGGGATCGTTTCGGAATGATTCATCATCTGGAATTTTATACAGTGGAAGAATTGCAGCTGATTATTCTGCACTCAGCCAGGGTTCTGACGGTAGAGATTGAGCCGGGAGGCGCATTGGAAATGGCCCGCAGAAGCAGGGGAACTCCCAGACTTGCCAATCGTATCTTAAAGAGAGTGCGGGATTTTGCTCAGGTGAAGTATGACGGAATCATCACGGAGGAAGTGGCCCGGACTGCCCTGGATCTAATGGATGTGGATAAACTGGGGCTTGACCATATCGACAGGAATCTCCTTCTGACAATGATAGAAAAATTTGACGGCGGGCCGGTGGGGCTGGATACATTGGCTGCCGCCATCGGAGAGGATGCCGGTACCATTGAGGATGTGTATGAACCATATCTGATTAAAAACGGCTTCCTGAATCGAACTCCAAGGGGAAGAGTGGCTACAGAGCTGGCCTATCGTCATCTGGACTGCGGTATTTATATGCAGAAATAAAAGAGGGAAAACCAACAGGAAAAAAGCTAAACCAGATAGCCATTCCCGCCGATATAATAAGATGTCCCGATGCGAAGGGAACGGTTACTTCTATCAAAGGATGAAAATGGGCATGTTATGGGTTCGACTCCCATCCGGCTGGGGCAGCGCATGCAAAATATACCGTTTCCGATTTTTCTCGGGACATTTTTGCGTCAGTTTGGAAAAGAAATGCTTGCCTGACAGGCCATTCTGATATATAATTGTGTAAAACACGAAAGAATTTGCTTTTCGGCAAAGGAGGTATGGCTGCATATGGCTCCGTCTTCCAAGACAGATACAGAAGTAATCATCGGTGGGAAAGTATTTACACTGAGCGGATATGAGAGTGAGGAATATCTGCAGAGGGTTGCATCCTATATTAACAATAAAGTCAACGAATACAGCAAGCTGGACAATTTCCGCAGGCAGCCTGTGGATACCCAGGGCGTATTGCTCCAGCTGAATATTGCCGACGATTATTTTAAGGCGAAAAAGCAGATTTCGCTCCTGGAAGAGGAATTGCAGGCGAAGGAGAAGGATCTGTATGATCTGAAACATGAACTGATATCCACGCAGATGAAGCTGGAATCTTCCGAAGAGCGTGTAAAAGCATTGCAGCTGTCTCAAAATGAAGATGCAAAAGAGATTGTGCGTCTGGAAACAGAGTTAAAGAAAAAGTAACAGGGGCTGTCCGAATCCCGGGCAGCTTTTTTGTACACGGAGAAACGGAATACTGTATTTGTTGATACTGTTCATTCGGTGCCGTCGCGGGGCGTTTTCACGCGCTCTTTGGGGCTGAACATCGGAAAGGTATGTTGTATGGGACAGAAGGAAAAAGTAGAGCTGTTGGCGCCGGCAGGAAATGCGGAGGGCTTTTACGGAGCAATTCATGCCGGTGCGGATGCCGTATATCTGGCGGGAGAACAGTTCGGCGCAAGGGCTTATGCGGAAAATTTTACCCGGGAAAAGTTGTTGGAATGTATTCGGTATGCGCATTTGCTGGACCGAAGGATTTATCTTGCAGTCAACACCCTTGTGAAGGATTCAGAACTGCCGCAGCTTGCGGATTATCTGCGACCCTTTTATGAGGCCGGGCTGGATGCGGTCATTGTACAGGATATGGGTGTGTTCGGACTGATTCGGGAGCATTTTCCGGGTTTAAAGATTCATGTGAGTACACAGGTGACGATCGCAAGCGGGTACGGCGCGCTGCTCTTGAAGCGGATGGGGGCGAGCAGGATTGTACCGGCCAGGGAGCTTGGCCTGCAGGAGATCTGTTCCATGAAAAAACAGGCGGACATTGAGATAGAGACCTTTATCCACGGCGCCATGTGTTACTGCTATTCCGGCCAGTGCCTGTTCAGCAGCATTTTAGGCGGCAGAAGCGGCAATCGCGGACGCTGCGCCCAGCCCTGCCGCCTTCCGTATTCCGTTCAGGCAGGGAGCGCCCTGGAAAAAGAATGCTATCCCTTAAGCCTGAAGGATATGTGCACCGTCAGCCTTCTTCCGCAGCTGGTGGAGGCCGGAATCGATTCCTTTAAAATCGAAGGGCGCATGAAACGACCGGAATATGCGGCCGGAGTTACGGCTGTTTATCGAAGATACATTGATACCTATTATGAGCTGAGGGAGAAGAGAGGCTCGGAGAGTGCGGCCGGAGCCTATCAGGTAAGTACGGAGGATATGTCCCTTCTTTCCTCTCTCTATAGCAGAAGCGGCATTTCCAAGGGGTATTACTTCAGACGAAACGGCCGTGATATGATTACGATGGAAAATCCTGCTTATAACGGAAGTGATCCGGACACCTTGACGGAAATCCGTGAAAAGTATATCGTCTCCAAAAAGAAGATCCCTGTTGATATCAAAGCGCTCTTTCGGGTAGGACAGCCGGCAGAGGTCTGCTTTTCCTGCCGGGAAGACAGCTTCCGTGCGGCCGGCGACGCGGTGGAATGTGCCAGGAATCAGCCCGTTACCCCGGAAACTATCAAAAAGCAGCTGGGGAAGCTGGGGGAGAGTGTTTTTGCCGTATCAAATATGGATGTGGAGGCAGATCCGGATTGCTTCTATCCTTTAAAAGCGATAAACGAACTGCGCAGGGCTGCCGCAGACGGTTTGGCGGAGCGGATTCTTGCCCGGAAAAACGCTGAGGAGCCGGATTTGACTGGGCAGGATATTGTTTCTCCCGGAAATTTTTCTCCTTCCTGGAATACAGCTTTTTCATTCGATTATGCGGCAGCATCAGGGCAGAAGGCATCCCATGTATGCTATGCGCTCCATACAACTACGCTGCCGCAGCTGGAGGCGGCTGCTGACTGGCTTTGGAAAAACAGGCCGGAAGCGGAGTTCCGTTTATACATAGAGGGAGATTTGTATCTGCAAAGCAAAAAGAAAGTGACAGCTATATGCGGGGAATTGTCTGAATTCGGAACTTTTTTTGCCGTATTACCATATATTGTTCGTTTATCGGATGAGGAATATCTGGAAAACCTTTACCGCGCTGTGACAGAAAGCGGTTTGTTCAGGGGCTTTCTGGTTCGCTCCATGGATGGTCTTGGCTTCCTGCAGGAGAGGGGATGCGAACTGTCCTGCCGCCTGGATGCGGGTATCTATATCTGGAATCAGGAAGCCGGGAAGGAATTGTCCGCTTTTGCGGAAGGGTATTGCCTGCCCTATGAGCTGCGCCGCGGAGAACAAAAGCCTCTTGCGGGCAACAAGGCATGGGAAAAGGTTGTCTATGGTCGAATTCCCATGATGGTCACGGCAAATTGTCTTTATCGTACTTTGGGGCAATGCGGAAAGGGGAAGAATACCCCCCTGTCCCCCGCTGTCCTGAAGGACAGGTATGACAAGGCATTCCCGGTAGCTGTAAATTGCCTTCATTGTATGAATGTGATCTATAACAGCGTACCGCTTTCTCTTCACAGGGAGCTTTCCTTCTGGAGAGGGACGGCGGATCTGCGGCTGAACTTTACTTTGGAATCCCCCGGCGAAGTGCGGGCGATTTTGGACTGTTTTCTAAAAGGGGCGCCTTATCCGCAGACGGAATATACTACCGGTCATGAAAAGCGCGGTGTGGAATAGGCCCGGCGCCCACAAATGGATAAAGGAATGATCGATCATGCGGGAATATATTACAGAATTATCTAAATATGCAATTGCTGCATTCATGGCAATCTATACCTTATGTAGTTTTGCGTGTCTGTTTGACAGGATCGGAAAGAAAAAAGCCGTATACTGGCTGCAAAATCTCCTGCTGCTTTCCATTCAGCTGCTAATGTTTGCCGATCTGGCGCTTGTAACCAAAGACATGCAATACGTATTTTACTATGTATTTGTGCAGGCTTTTTTGATGGCTGTTGCTTTTATGGTGCCTGTGGTATACGATAAGGTAAACAGACTGCTGTTGAACAATATGTGTATGCTGCTGGGAATCGGATTGTGCGTTATTTCCAGACTTTCGTTTAAAAAAGCTGTCAGACAGTATATTATTGTGCTGGTGTCCCTGGCTGTGGCCCTGTTCATTCCGCTGATTTTGTCCAAAGTGCGTTTTTTGAAAAAACTCACCTGGGCCTATGCCGGAGTAGGAGTAGCGCTGCTTAGTATTGTGCTGATTCTGGGAGAGGTGACCCATGGTTCCAAGATATCTTTTACGCTGAAGGGTGTGACTTTCCAGCCGTCGGAATTTGTGAAGTTGATTTTCCTGTTCTTCCTGGCCGCGGCGCTGTGGGAGAATACGACTTTCCCGAGAGTGGCATTGACGGCGGCTGTGGCCGGCCTGCATGTGATCGTGCTGGTGGTGTCGAAGGATTTGGGCAGTGCGCTGATTTTTTTTGTCGGTTATGTATTTATGGTGTTTGCTGCCACGAGAAATTATCTCTATCTGGCGGCAGGCGCCGTGGGCGGAAGCGGAGCGGCCTGGCTGGCGTTAAAGATCTTTTCCCATGTGAGAAACAGGGTGGTCTCCTGGCTGGACCCGTGGACCTATATTGATACCAAGGGATATGCCATAACCCAGTCGCTTTTTGCCATCGGAAGCGGAAACTGGTTCGGAATGGGCCTGTCTCAGGGGAACCCGGCGGCGATTCCCTATGTGGAGGCGGATTTTATCTTTTCCTCCGTATGTGAAGAATTGGGAGTGATTTTCGGAATATGTGTGATCCTGGTGATTCTGGTCTGTTTCGGGGAAATGCTTAAAATTGCCGTACAGATCAGAGACCGGTTTTACCAGCTTATTGTATACGGAATTGCAATCATGTATATCTTTCAGATATTCCTGACCGTGGGCGGCGGGATCAAGCTGATTCCGCTGACGGGAGTGACATTGCCTTTCATCAGCTACGGTGGCAGTTCCGTCATGACGACGATGATTATGTTTTTTATGATCCAGGGAATCTATATTCGATTACAGCAGGAAGGGGGAAAGCATAATGCCGGAAGCAAACGGCCGACTGGAAGAAGAAAAGACAGTCCCCGGAAAACAGCAGAAAAACGGAAACCGGAAAAGGGAACATACCCGCAGGAGCGATAACAGGCGGGAGATTATCGTGACAGGTGTGTTTTTTGCAGCGATATTTGCTGTTTTGATCGGATATCTGGGGTATTTTACTGCTACCAGTGAGCAGGATATGATCAATAACAGTTATAATTCCCGACAGGAAATATTATTGTCCCGTAATTACAGAGGCAGCATTTATTCCAGAGACGGAGAGGTTCTGGCCGAAACGGTGCTGGGAGAGGGAGAAGCGGAGACCAGGGTATATCCCTTCGGGGATCTTTTTGCCCATATCGTGGGATATTCCACACAGGGACGTATGGGAGTGGAAGCATTGGCCAATTATTATCTGATCAATACCAATACGTCTTTGAGCAATAAAGCGGCCAATGATGTGGCAGGCGTAAAAAATCCCGGAGATAATGTGTGGACTACGTTGGATGTGCAGATTCAGGAGGTGGCAAACGACCAGCTCAATATTTACAAAGGAGCCGTTGTGGTTACGGAGGTTTCCACGGGCAAGATCCTGGCCATGGTGTCGCATCCGGATTTTGATCCAAATGAGATCGGTCAGATCTGGGATTCTCTGATCGAGAATGAAAACAGCTCCGTGCTCTTAAACCGTGCCACACAGGGTCTGTATCCGCCGGGATCCACCTTTAAGGTGATCACTGCGCTGGAATATATCCGGGAGAATCCCGATACCTACAATCAGTATTCCTTCCAGTGTTCGGGATCTTTTACGGCAAACGGCAGCAGGATCAACTGCTATCATGGGTCAAGCCATGGTCAGGTGGATTTTGAACGGTCATTTGCGAAATCCTGCAATTCTTCCTTTGCCAATATCGGGATGGGGCTGGATCGGGAACTTTTTCGGGAGACATTGGAGGAACTGCTGTTTGATCAGCCGCTTCCATTGACGCTTTCTTACAATAAAAGCAATATAACCATATCCGACAGCAGTACTACGGATGAAATGATGCAGACTTCCATAGGGCAGGGCAAAACTCAAATTACGCCCATTCACCTGAATATGATAACCAGTGCCATCGCAAACGGGGGCGAACTGATGAAACCCTATGTGATTGACCGTGTGGAAAATGACGCCGGAAAGGTAATAAAATCTTTTTCGCCGGACAGCTACGGGCAATTGATCAGTCCTGAGGAGTCGGCGGTTTTGAAGGAATTAATGACGGCAGTCGTGGAAGGGGGCACCGCGAGAAAGCTTTCCGGGCAATCCTATTCGGCAGCCGGGAAGACAGGTTCTGCAGAATACAATGATCAGGGGGACAGCCATGCCTGGTTTACAGGATATGCGCCGGCAGAGGAACCGGAAGTCTGTGTTACCATTATTGTGGAGGGGGCAGGAAGTGGCGGCGACTATGCGGTGCCCATTGCCAGAAGAATTTTTGATGCATATTTTAATGAGAAAAAATAAGTATTGCACTTCCCGGAAGATTGGACTATACTAGTTGTAATTACTTTATCAAATTGAGGCACACCAGTCAGGAGGAATTGCAATGCTGGAAGCAACAAGCTGTGGTGGTGTGGTAATATTTCGTGGGAAAATCCTTCTTTTGTACAAGAATTACAAGAATAAGTATGAGGGATGGGTCTTGCCGAAAGGCACGGTAGAGCAGGGAGAGGAATTTAAGGATACTGCACTGCGGGAAGTGCTGGAAGAATCGGGAGCGAAGGCTACCATCATTAAATATATCGGGAAGAGCGAGTATACATTTAATGTACCCGAGGATACGGTGGAGAAGGAAGTTCACTGGTATCTGATGATGGCCGACAGCTATTACAGCAAACCACAAAAGGAAGAATTTTTTTTGGATTCAGGTTTTTATAAGTATCATGAGGCGTATCATCTGTTGAAATTTGCAAATGAGAAACAAATCCTGGAAAGAGCATACGATGAATATCTGGAACTGAAAAAAAGTAATCTATGGGGCAGCCGGAAGTACTATTAGTATTTTCGGCTGTGTTAAAATGAAGGTAAAGGAATCCTCAAATGGCTCTTGAAATTGCATACCATCCTCAATTGTATCTGAGTGAAAGCATCAAAAGGAAAAATTTGGACAAAATAAAGAAAAGACTCAAGAACTCCCCCCGCTTTTCTGGTGTATTTCTGATTGCATTGTCCAGGAATGCACATGATCAGCTGGAAATTTACCCTGCAAAGCAGCTGGATTGGAGCTATTATGTAAAATATCCGCCATATGTGGTAGGGATTGCAGGAAATCAGGAAGAAGCTTTCGAACTGGTGACTGCAATTGTGGAAGAATGCCTTTCGGCGAGGGGAGAATGTTCGTTAAAGGAGTATTTGAGATGCTGACGATCGTTTTACGGATCCTTTCCATATTCGGCATAGTTCTTTTGGTGTTGCTGGCAGCAGCAGCGGTTTTTTTGTTGTTGGTGCTGTTTGTTCCCGTTACTTATCGTATATCCGGGGCGAAGGATGCGGAAGGATTCAGGGTCAGCGCCAGAGTCAGATGGCTGTTGGGGCTGGTGAGGGTTCGCTGTGACTACCCGGTTCCGGGATACCTTGTGGCTAAGGTCTTTTTGTTCACTTTATACAAAACCAAGATACCGCCGGATGAAATTCCGAATGGGAAAGACAAAAACCGGAGCGGGAACGCAAAAGGAAAAGGGCGGAAAAAGACAGGGAAAGCGGAAGGAAAGACAAATGAAGGGGAAAAAACGGCGGATGCCGCAAAAGCCGAAGAGAAGAAAGGCAATTCGGGGCTGAAAGAGCAATCTGCAGAGCAGACGGAGCTCAGAAAAGAATCCGCAAAAACAGGTACTCCAAAAGAGGCGGTTCCCGTAGTAGAATTGGAAATGACGGTGGACGGGGAACGGGCGGACGCCGGAGAAGGAGAAGGGAAAGCAGATTCGGAGCAGCAGACGGACGCCGGAAAGGATACGGAAGAAAAGCAGTCCTGCGAAGAACCGATCTCGATACCCGGAAAAATTTTACAGAAAATTCAGAAGATAAAGTACACAATCAGCAGTATCTGTGATAAAATAAAGAAGATTTGGGATAATATATCATATTACTTAGAGCTTTTGCAGGAAGAGACGACAAGACAGTTTTTGGCCGACGTGCGGAATCGCTCGGGAAAGATGCTGAAAAATGTGCTGCCCAGACATATTCGGGCAGATATCCGTTTCGGTACGGGTTCTCCGGATACAACGGGATATCTCTACGGCGCATTCTGCATGGTTTCGCCGATGCTGGGAAGCAAAGTAAATGTCATACCTGATTTTGAGAAAGCGGTTTTTCAGGGGGAATTTGACATATCCGGTCATGTTACGGCAGTTGTTTTGCTGTGGAATCTGTGTAGGATGGCTTTGGACAGGCGGTTGCGGCTGCTGATCCGAAAGGCTAGGATTCCGATGAGACAAATGTCCGGGAAGAAGGCAGTTTAGGTGCAAAGGCTTTGGAATGGAGGAGAAATGGCGGAGAAAGAGAATCAGTTTCAGGGAGTTGTAGAGTCTTTACTGAAGGGAATGGATACCGTATTATCAACGAAGACCGTGGTAGGAGAAGCCACCAAGATCGGGGATACGATTATTTTGCCTCTTGTGGACGTCTCCTTCGGTGTGGGCGCCGGGGCAGGCAGCAACGGTACCAGGAATTCCGCTTCCGGTGCAGGAGGTCTGGGCGGGAAAATGACGCCCAGCGCAGTGCTTGTGATCAGAAACGGAGCGGTAAAGCTGGTCAATATTAAGAACCAGGATGCAGTCACCAAGGTTTTGGACATGGTACCTGACCTGATCGAGAAATTTACAAAACCGAAGGCAAAGGATGAAGAGGTATCCGCGAAGGAAGAGGAGATATCCGATGACGAGGTGGTAGATATTGCGTTCCCGGAAGAAGAGTCCGCGAAATAAACAGGATAACAGCGTCAAAGAGGGATATTTTCACTTGATGTGTGCATATAATAGAGTGATCAGATAGCGGAGATGTAATGGCATTTCTGCGCAGGCGGCAGGCCGGGCCGGGGTGTCATGCCACAGACAAAATGAACATGAAAAAAATCATAGGGCTGGCCGCCCTTTTCATCGCCATAGGTATGTTGATCATGCTGCTCACCCATAATCGGCTGGTAGGACTGATCATTGTTGCACTCTTACTTTTTGTAGGATATAACTGTGTCTGCGGTGACTGAAGGAAAGTCTATTCTGAAAGTCCGATGTTTGGTAAAGCATTGGGCTTTTTGAGTTCCGGAAGAATGCCTTTCTCCGTTACTCGCCGCGCGGCCCGACAGCCGTGTCAGCAGCGATATCATATGCGGGCCTGTGCAATCGAGTAGAGGAAAAGCCTTTCCCCTACTCGCGCGCCGGGCACTCGCCGGCCTCTGCTGGCATATTTCCTCTGGGTGCCCGTGTGCATAAAAAAGGAGCTGTACAAACGAATTGTATGACAGCTCCTCTTTCCGCATTCTTAAGCCCGTTCTACTTTGCCGGACTTTAAGCAGTTCGTGCAGACATGCATTCTCTTGGCAGCGCCGTTTACTTTACATTTTACCCTTTTGACATTCGCTTTCCACATTGCATTGGTCTTTCTATTAGAATGGCTTACATTATGACCGAACTGAACGCCCTTCCCACAAATATCACACTTAGCCATCTTGACACCTCCTCGATACGCGCGTGTTCTTACGCTTAAGATTTATTCATAACATTAGTATATTAACAGAAATTTATGGAAAAAGCAAGCAAAAAAATCTTTTTTTAATTTTATATTTAATATTCCCTTTTTCAGGGAAAACTGTTACAATAATAAGTATATATGGAAAAATGTACTGCGCCAAAATTCAAAAGGGAAGGAATGGTTGAAATGAAAGGTTCTTCTATGAATACCCATATGGGAAAGATCGTGGTCCACAATGAAGTGATCGCTCAATATGCGGGAAGTGTTGCCGTGGAGTGTTTCGGAATTGTCGGCATGGCTGGTGTCAGCGTGAAGGATGGTTTGGTAAAGCTCCTCAAAAAAGACAGCATTACCAGGGGTATCAGCGTAACGCTCAGGAAAAATAAACTTATTCTCGACTTTCATGTTATCATCGCTTACGGAGTCAGTATACTGGCTGTCACGGATAATCTGATCAGCAATGTGAAATATAAAGTAGAAGAGTTTACCGGTATACAAATTGAGAAAATCAACATCTATGTAGATGGTGTCAGAGTGATTGATTAAGGAGGACTGTATCGTGAGTATACAACAAATCGATGCTAAGATGCTTTCGAAGATGTTCTTGGCCGGGGCGAAGAATTTGGAAAGCAAAAAAGAGTGGATCAATGAATTGAATGTTTTTCCCGTTCCCGATGGTGATACAGGAACAAATATGACGATGACCATCATGTCTGCGGCGAGAGAAGTAGCTGCGCTGGGGAATGGGATTGATATGCAAAGCCTGTGCAAGGCTGTTTCCAGCGGCTCTCTGCGCGGGGCGAGAGGGAACTCTGGCGTTATTTTGTCACAGCTGCTGCGCGGCTTTACAAAGCGGATCAAGGAAGAGGAGATTCTAACGATTCCCGTGCTCACGGAGGCATTTGAGAAGGCGGTGGAGACTGCCTATAAAGCCGTGATGAAACCCAAGGAGGGAACGATTCTTACGGTTGCCAGAGGCGGCGCGGATAAGGCGAAGGCTTTATTGGAGGACGGCGCGGAAGATATGGAGGTATTTCTGACCACGATTCTGGAGCATACCAGGTATGTTTTGAGTCAGACACCGGAGATGCTGCCTGTTCTGAAGCAGGCTGGTGTGGTGGATTCCGGCGGTCAGGGACTTGTGGAGGTACTCTCAGGAGCAGTTGACGTATTTTTGGGTAAAAAAGTAGATTTTACTGTTAAGGCAGAGAGCGGTTCCGTACAGGGGGCTGTATCCGGAAATATCCGTGCGCAGGCCGAAGCAGAAATTAAGTTCGGTTACTGTACGGAATTCATCATTATGCTGAACAAACCGTTCAACATCAAGGCAGAGATAGATTTCAAGACATATCTTGAGTCTATCGGTGATTCCATTGTGTGTGTTGCGGATGAGGATGTCGTGAAGGTGCACGTACATACCAATGATCCCGGTCTGGCTATCCAGAAGGCATTGAAGTATGGCGCGCTTTCCAATATGAAAATCGACAATATGCGTCTGGAACATCAGGAGAAGCTGTTCAAAATGTCTGCGAAAGGGAATGCGGAAGTGCAGGCTGCAGACAGCACCCCTGAAGCAGAAGAGGCTAGACCCGCTGATGCCGGAGAACTTCCTCCGAAAAAATACGGTTTTATCGCAGTCTCTGTAGGCGAGGGCATGAATGAAATATTCAAGAGCCTGGGCGTGGACTATATCATCGAAGGCGGCCAGACGATGAATCCCAGTACAGCGGATATTCTGGAAGCTGTGGACAGAGTGAATGCCGAGACTATATTCATCCTGCCGAATAATAAAAATATCATCCTGGCGGCAAATCAGGCGGCTGAACTGACGGCTGAGAAGACACTGCTTGTGATTCCCACCAAGACCATTCCCCAGGGAATTACAGCCGTAATCAATTTCGTGCCGGATCTGGATGCTGATGCCAACGAAGAAAATATGATCAGTGAGATCAAAAATGTCAGCACCGGGGAAATCACCTACGCCGTGCGCGATACGGTTATTGATGACAAGGAAATCAGAAAAGGTGATTTCATGGGAATCGGCGATTCGGGTATTCTCGCTGTAGGCGCCGATATCAGTAAGGTTGCCAAGGATACGATAACCGGTATGGTAACGGAAGATTCCGAACTCGTCAGTATTTATTATGGCAGCGATATAAAGGAAGAGGAAGCGGAGCATTTCCGCGGGCAGGTTGCAGAGCATTATCCGGATTGTGATATCGAACTGCAATACGGAGGGCAGCCTATATATTATTATATCATGTCTGTGGAGTAGTACAAAAAGCCGTATCCTATTTATATGCGAACAACAGGGCTGTCACATGAAAGGATTTCTATATGGGAGCTGGTGCTTACAAAGAATAAGGACCTGCGTATCCTGTATTTTCTTGAGTGGGGCAGTTCTTTTTGTGTTATTGTACAATTACCTGTTTATTTGGCCGTGCGAGGTGTTTTGGTGCCGGAAAAAGCAAAGAGAGGCAGTTATGGATAAGACAAGTTCTATCACCGCGTTAAAAGGCGTGGGAGAGAAAACACAGTGTTTATATGAAAAACTGCATATCCGGACAGTGGGAGAACTGCTGGCCTTTTATCCCAGGGATTACGAAGTTTTTGCCGCGCCTGTGGAAGTGGCCGGCGCGCAGCCCGGAGAGGTGTGCGCCGTTCATGCCGCAGTAACAGGAATCCCTGGTGAAAAAAAGGCGGGAAAGCTTCATATTCTCAATGTAAAGATTTCCGACGCTTCCGGAAGCCTGATGCTGACCTTCTATAATATGCCTTTTTTGAAGAAAGCTTTGAAAAAGGGAGGGTTCTATATTTTCAGAGGGGGCGTTCAGAGCAGAGGCAGCGCCAGAATAATGGAACAGCCCAGGATTTTTTCTATGGAAGAGTACCGGCAGCTGGCCGGACGCCTGATTCCGCGATATTCCCTGACAAAGGGACTTTCAGACCATATGGTTCAAAAGTGTGTCAGGCAGGCTTTCACATGCTGCGATTTTGAGCCGGAATATTTTCCGGAGGAATTCATGACAAAGTACGGACTCATTTCAAGGAGGCAGGCTCTTGAAGAAATTCATTTTCCGGACGACTACGATGTCTTAAAAAATGCAAGAAAGAGACTGGTATTTGACGAATTCTTCTCATTTTTATTTCTGATGCAGAAGAATAAGGAATTCAGCGAACGTCTGGAAAATTATTATGTTATAATGGAAACATCCGATACCGTTCGCTTTCTGGAGAGGCTTCCCTTTCCGCTGACCGGAGCCCAGGATAAGGTATGGGCTGAAATCAGGGAAGATCTGGCAGGTCCCTACTGCATGAATCGTCTGGTTCAAGGAGATGTGGGATCGGGCAAGACGATTGTAGCCGTACTGGCACTGCTGACGACGGCTGCCAACGGCTTTCAGGGAGCGCTGATGGCGCCTACTGAGGTATTGGCGATTCAGCACTTTGAAACGGTACAAACTTATATCAGGAAATACGGCCTGATCTTTCGCCCGGTTCTCCTGGTGGGTTCCATGAGCGTAAAAGAAAAAAGGGAAGCATATGCCATGATTTCCTCTGGAGAGGCGAATCTCATTATCGGTACGCATGCGCTGATTCAGGAAAAAGTACAATACCGTTCCCTGGCGCTGGTGGTAACGGATGAACAGCACCGCTTCGGTGTGAGGCAGAGAGAGCTTCTGGCAGAGAAAGGAGAGCAGCCTCATATTCTCGTCATGAGCGCTACGCCCATTCCCAGAACGCTTGCCATCATTTTATATGGTGATCTGCATATTTCTGTCATTGATGAACTGCCGGCACAAAGGCTTCCTATAAAAAACTGTGTAGTAAACACCTCTTATCGGCAAAAAGCATATCAGTTTATTATCAAGGAGGTAGAAAAGGGAAGGCAGGTTTATGTGATCTGTCCGCAGGTGGAGGGAGAGTCGGAGAGCGGGCTTTCTTTGGAAAATGTAGTGGACTATACGGAAAAGCTGAAGAGTGTGCTGCCGTCCGGTATTCAGGTAGCCTATCTTCATGGAAAAATGCGCCCTGCCGATAAAAAAAGGATCATGGAAGCGTTTTCTGCCCAGACAATCGATGTGCTGGTATCCACCACGGTAATAGAGGTAGGAATTAATGTGCCGAACGCCACCGTGATGATGGTGGAAAATGCGGAGCGCTTTGGGCTAGCTCAGCTCCACCAGCTGAGAGGACGTGTGGGCAGGGGAGAGCATCAGAGTTACTGTATTTTTGTCAGCGGCAGCGAGAAAGAAGAAACCATGGAGAGGCTGAAAATCCTGAACAGATCCAATGACGGCTTCTTTATTGCCTCGGAGGATTTAAGGCTCAGAGGTCCGGGAGAACTGTTCGGAATCCGCCAGAGCGGTGATTTTTCGTTCCGCATAGGGGATATATACACCGATGCGTCTGTACTGAAACAGGCCTCGGAAGCGGTAGAGGAATTGCTGAAAACAGATCCGGAACTGGAACATCCGGAGCATGCGGCTCTGCGCAATTATCTGGCGGAAGAGTCAATAAACAGTGTTGACTTTCGTTCAATATAACAGTAAAATAGTTGTAATTGTTTGCGGCAATATGGAAGAAGCAAGATCGGAGCGGCTAAAAGGCCCGGTACTTGTTTCGGCAGATAAGAATAATGCGGAAATGAGGAAATACAATGTCAAATGTAGCGATTGTGACGGACAGCAACAGCGGGATCACCCAGGCCGGAGGCAGGGAGCTTGGCGTGTATGTGCTGCCTATGCCTTTTATGATCAATGAGGAGACTTTTTTTGAAGATATCGATCTGACCCAGGAGGACTTTTATAAAAAGCTGGCTTCCGGCGCCAATATCGGGACCAGCCAGCCTTCTCCGGAATCGGTGATGAAGCTGTGGGACAGCCTGCTTGGAGACTATGACGAGATCGTTCATATCCCCATGAGCAGCGGCCTCTCCGGTTCCTGTCAGAGCGCCATGCTGCTGGCCGAGGACTATGGCGGGCGTGTCCAGGTGGTAAATAACCAGCGCATTTCCGTCACCCAGCGTCAGTCCTGTCTGGATGCGAAGCGTCTTGCCGAAAAAGGGATGCACGCAAAAGAGATCCGGGAATTCCTGGAAGCGGATAAATTCAACAGCAGTATCTACATTATGCTGGATACGCTCTATTATTTGAAAAAGGGCGGGCGGATTACGCCTGCGGCCGCTGCGATCGGTACCATGCTGCGCTTAAAACCGGTATTGCAGATTCAGGGGGACAAGCTGGATGCCTTTGCCAAGGCCAGGACCACGAATCAGGGCAAGAGCATCATGATCAATGCCGTCAAAAGCGATATCGAGAACCGGTTTGGCGGCATGACGGAAGATAAGCATATCTGGCTGCAGATTGCCCATACGGCTAATCTGGAGGCGGCAGAGGCTTATAAGAAGGAGATTCTGGAGGTATTTCCCGGATATGATATCCATATTGACGCCCTGTCTTTGAGCGTGGCCTGCCATATCGGGCCGGGGGCGCTGGCATTTGCGTGCTGCCGGAAGATTGAAGTGTAGGCGCTTGAAGGACGGACGCGGAGTTTCGGCGGAGCCAAAATTTCTTCTTGCTTTTTTCCGGGATTTGGGTTATGATGGGACATATGAAACGAGAACATATGTTCTTGCGTGCTTTTGTCAGGAGGAAGCCATGCAGCGCATGTAATGCCATATAGTACACGGCATGCTATATCGTACGTAGCATGCCATATAGTACACGGCATGCCATATAGTACATGGCATGCCATATAGTACATGGCATGCCATATAGTACATGGCATGCCATATAGGATATGGCAGAAAAGTTTGGGGACAGAGAGGTTTATAGATGGGTAATGTAAGCAATTATGATGCCTCCAGCATTACGGTGCTGGAAGGTTTGGAAGCTGTGCGGAAAAGGCCGGGGATGTACATCGGCAGCGTGTCCACGAAGGGTCTGAATC
>OFHM01000604.1_pt1 | contig 29624 bp, 44 predicted proteins | sample 1521311 | NCBI WGS metagenome assembly OFHM01 (sample SAMEA3504083, study PRJEB24116) | mouse gut metagenome | biome: mouse gut; feature: mouse-associated habitat; material: faeces | place: Denmark | collected 2011 | reverse complement strand
AGAATATGTGTTTCTTGGATTTTATTATTATTTATATAATTTATTATTATTTAAAAATAAACATTCTTCTTCTAATAAATTAAATTTTTTAACAGCGCCATCTAAATTATTAAAGAGATTAGCATCCTTATCTCCTTCTTTTCCAACTTTATACATGGCTCTTAAAGGGTTTAAATATACTTCAACATCAATTCTGTTACCAGTTTCCCCATTGTAAACAAGACGTTCCTTCTTTAATGGTTCTTTTTCAATTTCATCTATACTTATTTTCATAAATTATTCCCTCCACTTGAAACTTAGATTTTATCTGATATTAATATCTCATCTGAAAAAAATAAATGTTTTTGTTCCTCTTCTATAATCAGCATATTATTTTCCCAATAAGAATTGCTACTTGTTATGATCTTCTTCAACAAATTCTCATTTATTCCATTTACAAATAGTTCTTCTTTAAAACAAGCTATCTTTATACAGATAGGAACTAAATTAGAAGAAAGCGCTATAAATAATCCAATAAATCTATTTAAATTTCCCACTGGTCTAATAAAATAAATTGTTGCTCTTTCTTTAGAAAAATCATTATACAAATAAATATATATGATGTTTTCATCTATTTTACATATACCATGATATCTATATTCTGCATCTGTTATATCTTTTTTAGTATTATTATAAAAAGCAGCTGTACCATCATGACTAATTATAAGTTTTGATCTTATAAACTTATTATCTTTATCTTTTAATTCTGAGCAATATATAACATCGTAATTTCCAACAAAATAGTTTTCAACTTTTTCTGAATAATTTATTCCATAGGGATTAAAAGGCATCCAACCATTTCTATTATTTTCTCTAAATTTTATACTAAGTGTAGAAGCTACCTGATATGCCAACTCATCCGATGTGTTCCAAAATTCGCAAGGTAATTTCTTTACCTTGTCTACAAACTTCTTCAATGCTCTTTGTTGTTTATTTGTTTCAACACCATATGATTCCTTTTTTGCTTTATCAGAAATCACAAAACTTAACACTGGTATCCCTTTAGAAAGAGCATAATTATACTCTTTTTCTGTATAACTTATTCCTTCATCTTCAATTAATGTCCCACAATATCTACCAACAATTAATACATAATAATCAGACATATCAATTGTATTTTTTATTTGAATCCATTGTTCCTCATTGTCAGCATGAAACATTTCCATTCCAATAGGAAAATGGTATAATTTCAAAATCGCTTGTGTAACTTTTTGCCTTTCCTCAATTAAATCTTTATATGTAGAACTTATAAAAATTTGGTATCTTTTATCCAACTATATCACTTCCTTTATTCCCATAAATCTATTATTTCAAGTCCAAAATATTTTCTGTACTCATTTGCTCCAATGTTCCTATTCTTTGTGATCTTACATAATCAGCCACAAAATCCAAAATATCCTGAGCATCAATTACTAACTCTTTATCAGAATTTTTATCACAAATATGAACTTCTCCGCTCATATCACTATTATAATGAATTCTACAACTTTTCCCTTCAAATGTATGCATAATCTACCTCCCAATAGAACAATCATTTTAAGTCTATGCTGAATGTTTTAAATCATTTTTGACAAAATATTTTCGTTCTTCCATAATGATTTTATTATACTCTGATTCAAACATAACACAAGCTGCTTTGCCTTTAATTATAACAGTTACCATAGTCTTTCCGCAACATTCAAATTTATTTATTGGTCTATATACGCTCTTATTCATTATTATTTCCTCACTTTCTTTATTGTTTTGCAAAACAAAAACCACTAGATAATTTAATCTAGTGGTTTTACCCCTTATCAATTTAGCGGCATCCAAGGGTTGTCTTTTTTATATTTTTCCCATGCTGCGTTCTGTCGCGCACGGATTTCATTCGGTGTTTCCAATTTTCCGCTGCCATATTGTCCATTGTAAATATTTTTATTAAGCTGCATCTCAGAAACACCTTTTATTCTGTCTTGATTTACCTTACTCCAATCAACCTTGTATGTGTTGCTGTAATTACTTGCTTTCGACTCTTGGTGTCTGCAATAAGCCCATACCCCAATAATAAACAAAATACTTATAATAATCTCCATATAATCCTCTCCTTCCCTATTGCTGTTTTCCATTTAATACATTGTATCACACCTGCTATATAAATGAAAGGTACATTTCAAAGGCTATTCACAATACACACAATATGCAAATAATTTTCTTACATTTATAACATAATACTTATGTTTCCTAATTGTATAAGTCAATCCAATTTCTGTACCTTTCCACAAAATTTTTATCGGTAACCAATGTCTCCATGTTGTAACCAATATTTTCATATTATTTTTCCTCCATCTTTTCTAATTGAAATGCGAATTTTATTTTCCTTTTTAAAAGAATTCACAATTCATAAACTCAAACCCATCTTCATCAGCAAAAATATATTTATCATTCTTTTCCATTCTGCTTTTACTTTCTGCATTTATTTCTTCCATCTCTTTTATAAATTCTTCTGGAGACACTTCCACACCATATTCTTTTCTAATGACAAAATCATAATCTTTATTCAACAATATTTCCTTTAACTCTTTGAATGATGAGTAAGAATGACATTCAAAGGTCGGTTTTAAATTCCATGCTGGTACTTGAGTTTGGCACAAATGGATCACAAACTCTCGATTTTCTTTATCCATTTTCACTCTAGGCATTAAGTCAAAAGCCATATTAGTATCCTTTGTATGTATGTAATAATTTAAACTCATATTCATTTCCTCTCTTTCCGTTTTCATATACTCTTGAAATCCTGATTTTCAGTCTTTAGTTATCTTCTCCAATATGCCAATAGAAACTGACATCTTTGCCATCTGGCACTTTTCCACCTTCAAAATATTCAGATGGTATAATCTCTCGTTCATCATAATCATCCACATCCAGAATAATTTCCTCACGTTCCACTGCTTCTTCTACCTTCCGAATTGCTTCCTTAAGATTTTCTGCTTCCACAATAACAGTTCTCTTTAAAATTTCTCTTACACTTATTCCATATCGCGCCATAATATTTCCCCTCCGTTCCTGATCAAATTGTGTTTTTATTGACATAAACAAATTGTTTTTAATTCCTCAAAATGAATTTCAATATATCTATATATCAGCATTTCAAAACTTTCTTGTGCTTTATCAAAAAAAGATAATATAATTGATGATAAGTCATACCCATTATTTTCCATATCATATAATAACTGTCCTATATCTTTTGAATATTTTTCCATAAGATTTATATAGTCAATATCTGTTCTTGATAAATCATCATGAATACTGTTATGCACAGCTTCCATAATCTCATCTTTATATTCTTCTTCATCATCAAAAGAGCTTCTGTCTATTTCATAGTCCTTGTCTAAATCTTTCAGTAACAACTTTGCAAAATTTTTCATGCAAGAATCATCTTCAATCATTTTCAGATCATACAACATATAGTTTGACATAAAAAAATCCCTCTCTTTCTCTACTTAAAATCATTATTTCCTTGCCTTAATTTGCAACTTCTGTTCCATAATCATCATAAGAAAGCCTTACAACACCATTTTCCAATATGGTTAAATGCATTACAGAATATCCTTCTCTTTTGCTGTCGATCCATTCTGCAACTACTTCAATGCCAACTTTGTTACTGGATTTTCCGTCACCTGTTTCAAAACAATCATCTACTGCTTCCTCAATCAATTTTATTAGATTGCTACTCAGTGGATGGATCTATACTATCAAAGTGGACATTTCTATGTGCTATCTGTTACAATAAACTATACACAAAAAAGGAGGAGACCAACCGAAGGATATATCATTCCTTTAAGGAGCTTCAGCTTTCAGTTTTTGAGTACATCGATGGATACTATAACGCAAAACGGCCTCATGGGACGCTTGGGATGCTTACACCAAACGAAGCAGAAATCTTATATCAGGAGCAGAACCAATAGCCTGCTCCTTAGGATTTTTTTGCAAATTTGTGTCTACTTACTTGACTATGATCCAGGATTTCTCATCTTTATTCTCCTTCCATAAATCCATTGTTTCTTTGGGTTTTAGTTTCCACCAGCAAATTCACCGTACAATTCTTTCCTCATTTTCTCTGCGTATTTACCAGCTTCTTCTAATTCATTCTCCTTAAATTTTTTCAAGACTTTATTCTTACCGTTTACTTGTAATTGTACAATCCATCTTTTACTTTTCTTTTCCCAACAAACATTTCTATATCCTGAGCGATTATTTCTATTTTTTGTTTTTCTGTTCCTTGAATTGTTACTAACAGAAATAAATCTCAAATTTTCCTTCCGATTATCTCTCGGTTTGTGGTTAATGTGATCAACCCATTCTTTTTCATCTTTAGCATTCATAATAAATTGATGTAAATAAATCGGTTTCCCTTTTCTTTTACCATTTTTATCTGTACTGTAAACTATAGAAACAGCATAGTAATCATGCAATGTCTTATCGTATCTTGTTACCCAAGAAAAAGGGAAATTTAAAACTCTTTCAAGGTCTTCTAAGTCAATCGTTGTCCACAAATTTTCTTTTTTCTGTCTTACCAACTCAATATGAGCAACATTATTTTCTTTATCAACTTTATAATTATTTCCTTTCTTTTCTACTGGCAAATAAAAACCTCCATTCATACAATTTTATATTCCACTCTCTATTTCTCCATTTATTTAGCGTTCATATCCACTATAAAAGGCACTAACGAATATTTCCGCTAATGCCTTCTAACTGGTTATAAATGCTATTCAATTCAACTAAAAATTTCGGCGTACATTTAATACATTCATCAAAGCTTCTTGCAGTACTTTAGACACATTAATTCCGGCATGTTCAGCTTCGTAATTAAGCCAACTAGGAATAGTAACATTTTTTCTAACAGCTTTTGTATCAATTTTTCTTCTATACTCCCCGGAATCAATATCAACTAAAGATACAACTGTCACTCCCTCTTCTGCGAAAGTTCCGCTATTTACATCTAAATCACTTATTTCAGAAGGTAAAGGAATTTCCATTTCATCATCTTCCATAGATACGCACTTTAATTCTATTGCATCTCTAGCCATTTCAACTGCGTTTATCATATCTTTCCCTTCTGTCAAAATTTCCAGATCAGGAACTTCCACCAATATTACCGTATCTGTTTTTGTAAAAAACACAGGATATATATTTTTCATTTTTCTTTTCTCCCTTCTAGGAACTTATATTCTATATACTTTAAGAGATAAGGGATTATATTATTATAATCCCCTTCTCTTTATAATTGCTTTTGCCAACCGTTCATCAATCTCTTTATGTCTTGGTACTTCTTCCTTTTCTGCACCTCTTACATAGACATCGTGATTGCTTCCATGCCGTTCAAATACAAATCCAGCATCTTCAAGTTTCTTTATTAAATCTCTTTGTTTCAATTGTGTTACCTCCTTATATATGGATTATACACACTTTATACGTATTTGTCAATATTTTATATGTATTTCATACGTATTAAAAAGATTCTTTCATTATATTTTTTAAAATGGCAATGCCATTTTTTCATTGATTGCATTTTTAAGTTCTATGAGATATTTTCTAAACACCTTACTATTATCTTTTTGCGATTTTCCGTAATACATATATGAAATTCCCCATTCCTTAAATACAATCCTTGCAAGCTTAGAATTTATCCATCCTTGCGTCCGCAAAGGTACTTTAATTTCATATTTTTTCATTAGCGCATTTACAATTGATTTTCCTTCAACTTCTATATTTTCTACGTCCTCTTGTTTGTAGATTCTATATTCTGCATCCGCAATCGTTTTTTCTATCTGTGCCAGCCGCTTTTCTTCCTCTTTTATTTCTTTCTGTCTGCGTTCCTCCATTTCAGCTTTCCTTCTGGCTGCGTTTACTGCAATCTGATTTTCTCTATAATCAAAATAATGTTTAGCAAGATCAATATTTCCGAGCAAGCTGCACACAGCAATATCAGCTTTATTAATATAATCATTGTTCTGTTCCAACACTTCCAAACGTTTATAAAATCCTGCAACGCCTTTATATTCATATTTATCTATCAGATTAACAAATTCTTCTAAAGAATTATAGTGGGAAATCCATCCTAAGCTGATGCAAACTGCATCCAAATCATCCCACAGGTAAAAACTGTTTTCCTCCCATGGTTCCTTACTTTTGACTACTTCAATATACAGATTTGCATGAGTTTTATCATGTGTTATTTTTTCTACACAATAAAGCGTTTTATACGGTCTTACAACCGTGTTTCCGTCCTTTGCAAAAGTTATGCATTTTTTTCTTGCTGATTCGATAGAATCGAAATTGATTTCGCTAATTTTCATATCATTTACCTCCATAATAGAAGCAGGTAACATTTTCATTTGTCACTTGCCTATTCTATTTTTATAGTGTCAATTTGCCTTATTTAAGAACTTAATGCAGCGCACATACTTATTTGCATATGCGCTGATTTAAGGCTATAAATAAGATTGCGGCTGTTCCTCCAACTCCATTTAACTAATCCTTTCCATCTTCCTGTACAGATTCATCAAAAGCAACCTTCAACGGACTTTCTCCACTGCCATATTTGTTCTTGATTAGCACCACAAAACAGGTTTCATGGGTATTTTAATCACAATACCCATGATTTTCTATTATACAATACCGCATATATGAGCCAATTTGTAAAACATTTTATTCTTTAACACTCTTCTTTTTTGCGCCCTCTGCGCCATTCTCCGCTGTCTATCCACAAAGGCAAGCTGTTTCTCAACTTCTATGTAATCAAGCATCCTGACGTGCGTCAAGGCATTGTACGGTGTTTGCAAGTTGCGGTCAATGATTTGTGTTCCATCAGGCATTACAATAATCCTAAAGTCAAACATAAAAATCCCTCCATTCAATAATCTATACTTACAGACCCATAGCATGAAGCGAATCCTCCGCCGACATTTTTTTTACAATGCTAAGAAAAAGCGCATACCATAACCTTTTTTCATAATCACTCATTTTTATTTTCCTCCTTGTATACTTCGATTCAATCATGCTGTTTTTTCTTCTAAAAGATTCAAAGTATTTCCACTAAAAAGATAATACTTTTGATTTGCAACAACCTTGTTGTATTCCTCTTCGCCGTCAAACGCATTTACAACTGCTTTTTCCTCTGTTGACATATCCTGATAGGCTTTCTTGCCATAAGACGGAGGCAGCCAGCCTTTTTTCTGGCTTCCAAAAATATTAAATTTCTTCAATAATTCTTCATTTGTAAAAGTGATATGGCATGTCCCTTTCTTAAAAAATGTTACAGTAAAATACTTTAACTGAATATTCTTTGTTTCTCCGTATTCTTCCGCAAACTGCAATGCCTTTTCCAAATCAACGGCATCTGTCAAACCACCGTCAAGGTAATTCAGGCATTTTTCAATATCTTGCAGTTTATTTATTACTTCACATCGTGTTGGATAAAATCTCCCCCAAGAATATTGCATATCATAAAAACCTCTGAGCGGAATAATTACTTTTTTGTTGATAATCCATGATTTGTTAGTTTTCCAGCCATTATAATAATGGATATTATTTGACGTTTCGTCATAGTAATAATATTTATGGCTTAATTCGTCAAAAAGTTCCATTATAGTATCTTCAATCCCTTTTCCGACTTTTTCCTGCATATCAATTTTTAATTGATAGATGTTATAAAGTGAAAAATCATAATCGCTTAGATTTTCCAGCTTATTATAAAAATCTCTTTGCAGATTGTTTGTAAGCTGTCCTATAAATTTAGGATTTCTAAAAAGTGCTGTCCAGTATTTTCTTCGCACAGACTTAATGTATTCATTCACAGAAAGCCCATTTTTACCGCTTTTCATTGAAAGCATACAACCTCCCTTCTGAACTGTTTCGCCTGTTTCTTCATCTTTTTCAAACGAAGATAATATAAGTGGCTGCATCGCAAAATATTCTTTGATCAGTTTAATGCCTGCTTCCACTTCTAATTGAAATTGGTTCACAATGGCTTTAAAAAAATCTCCATCTACTAATTGCGTATTATCGTTAGTATGATATTCTTCTGCATACTTGGCTTCTCTGAGTCCTTCCAAAATAAAAGATTCTCTCTTTACTTCTGGCAATTGAACTTTTACAAGCGCAATTTCAACCGCTGTTTTCCGTTCTGCATCCAGAAAAGCATCTTGTATAAACTCTATTTTTGCATCATATTCTGTAAGCTTCTGCTGCAAGTCCTGTCTTTCTTTCGTATGCGGATTTTTTAAAGTTTCCGCATTAAGAAGACAGACAACAATGCCCCCGTTTCTTTCCTGCATCCTCAACGCTTTTAGCAGGTGTTTACATCCATCTGAAAAAGGTGGATTCATAATAATAGCATGATATTCTTTCATGGTTTCATATGTAAGAAAATCATCATGCACAATGCGATGTCCCTTCCCCTTTAGGATGTGGTATAGGTTTTGATCCGCCTCTATACAATCAATGTCAGGCATATCAAACTTTAATCTATCATATCTGCTTGAAAGATTGTTTTGCTCTATCTTCTGTTTTAATGCATCCACAATGTTCCCTTTCCCTGCGGACGGTTCTAAAACAGTACGTATCATCTTAAAATCCAAGCCATCCAACATTTTTTCGATTATGTTTGGCGGCGTTGGGTAGAAATCCTTGTTTGATTCAAACATTGCTTTCCCTCCCTATTAAGTTAGATGGGGCAGTATATTCAACTGCCCTCTATCATCCAGTCTGTAATATTTCTGTTGGATTATATTTGAAAATAAATCCATGCTTGAAACTGCTATAAAAGCCATTAAGCACAGCAAATTTCCGCTTGACTTCTGCAAAATCTGCCTTGTTTAATGCTTTTTCAGGTTTCACAATCCAGATTTTATCACCCGTTTTTGTATGGATATCTTCTGTTACACTGTAATACAGCTTTTCCTTTGGGGTTTCATTTTCCATTGTACAATCTGTACTTTCTTCTTTGCTATCCAGATTTTCCCCTTTTAGTTTTTCCGCTGGATTTTGACGGAAAAGAAACGCTTTTTTGTATCGGGAATAATATCCACCAATGGAACGGACGTATTTATTGACTTGTAAATATTCTTCTCTGGAAAGCTGTTGTTTTATCTTTACAAGCCAAATCTTGTCGTTTGTGCGCGTGTCTATGTCTTCTACAACATCATAAGTATAATTTTCAAGGCTAAATCCCTCTTGCTGCGCAGATGGCGTTGCAGGCGTTTCCTTCACGTTCTCAGCCTTGATTGTTTTCTTGACTACCTTTTCTACTTCATACGGCGTTTTTACTTCCTGCAATTCACACCATGCAATAGCTCCCTTTTCAATCCACTTTGTAAGGCAATCACTTTCCCTTGTACCAATAAACCAGTAATTATTACGGCTTGCGTTTCCTGTGCATTCCTTTGTAAGTTTTCCATTAAGTTTATAAGCATGATATGTCTTCTTGCCGTTGTACTCCGTTTCATGGATACGGTAAACTAGCCCTTTTCTACATCCATAATTAAAATTGGATTTTAAGATAAAAAGCTGTCCTTCTTTGATTTCTCCGCTTGCAGTTTCTACGGGCTTTATTTCCGTCTTATACTCAGTAACGGTTACTTTTTCGTATACAATCCCGTCACCCTTCCCGATAAGGCTACCACAAGTAGTATCAATCTTATTGATAAACTTTTCAAATTGTTCCATCAGCTTTATGTCTTTTTCCAGTTCTTCAATATGTCTTTCTGTCGCTTTTTGCGCGTTTTCTTCGTTAGGGTAATATCTGTGATTGATTAAATCCTGAGTATGTTCTTCCGCATAGGATTCCTTGTCCGCTTTATAAGAATCCAAATCTTTCATATAATGCGAATAATTGTAGTAATTGTAAAGTTTGCTGTATTTCAAAATCCCATTGCCCTTTGCAATGATGACACCATCTTTTTCAATATGCCAGTTCATGCGTGTCGGGTGTGCCATATGCCCAGGAATTACACCAGTAACAATATACTTTTCTTTGTTTTCACTCGCTTCCTCCGCTTTACGTTTCAACCGCTCAATAGAAAGTTTTGCGCTTGCCTCCTCTGTTTCCGATGCTCCACGCTCAACAGTCATAGCTTCCAATTTTGCGATCTTATCAGCGATATTTTTATCATATGTAAAAGCTGCATAGTTGTACTTCCTGATTTCTTGCGGTTTTGCTTCTCCGTACACATTAACGCAAAGAATATAGCCATTCTTTTCTGCTACTCCGTCCCAATGTGCTGGACTCCAGTAGTCCGTCATGCTGTCACTTTCATCTGGTGTATATCCGTACACCTTCCAGCCTTCCATGCTCATAAGTTTATGAGCGATCATAACCTTTACTTCTCTATAATCGTAATAATTTGACATAATAAGTCCCCCTTCTGTTATATAAACATTTCTTAACTTTCTTTTATAAACTTGTAAAAAAAGACGATGTTCAGAAAGTCCGATTCATATCGTCCACTTTTATAAATTTATATAGTCCTAAATTTCCTTACTGACTTCTTCGCAATTCTGCACTTCGCTGACTTGGCTACAGCTTCAACAATAAGGGCGATATTGATCAGCGGTTCCGCCTCCGCTCTGAAAACCTTTAAGGATGTTTCAGTATCCTTGAATGCCCAAACGGGAAATCGAATCCCGTGTGTATTGCTTGCGTCCACGCTGGGCTATTGATACTAATAATTGAATACAATTTTCATAGAAACTTCTTTGGCAGTCTTTTCAATAATTTCTCGCAATTCTGAAAAATAGTCTGCCCTATTCCACTCTTCAAACTCTAAAATTGTGTTCGCCGCCTTCAATACTTTAACAGCTTCTTCATTTTTCTCACAAACAACCATTCCAATCGCTTCATCACACATATTTATAATGGTGTGTTTTATGTACTTCATTTCTCTTTCACGTTTAGATGCAATAGAATCTTTCATTTTCATTACCTCCTGTTTTGTTTAGATCGGTTTTGTTTTACTGTCTTTATTGTATCAGTATATACTTATATAATCAATCCACAGAAATACACAAAAAAATCAGTATATACTTATCATTTGTTTGTACAAACTATATAAGTATATACTGATTTTTATTCAGCCAAAAAAACAAGCAGAAAATATTACTTTTCCGCTTGCTTTTCTAATCTTTCAGCTACAGCCTTGTTAATAAATCCGTTTACTGTTTCCCCTGTTGCTTGTATCTGTTCTTTTGTTCCTTTAGGAAATTTAACAAGGATTCTATCATAATTTTTTTTATCATATTTTTCAGTAGCCCTTTGTTGTGCCTTGCTTACTGGTGAAATCTTTACCGCCTCCTTATTTTATGCAGCTTTATTATAGTCAATAATCATAACTTCACTAATAATCTTCTCTGCCTGTTCGCTTAACTTTTCAATCTCTTTCATAATTCTAATCGAAAAAAATTCCTCGCCACATTGAGAACATTTTTTACATGGAACATTTTTAACAATTAGAATTCCATTCTCTAATTTTTCAACATAGATAGTTGTTGTCTCCATCATATGATTACTACCACATACAAAACAATTCACGATCAGCGCCCCTTTCTAGTTTTAAAGTCAGGTTCCCACTCGTCAGAATTCGGATAATATGCCGTTATTATATGCAAGTTAATGTTATCACTTGCAACAACAACATGTAAGTATCTGTTATCTATTGACATTCCCAATAGTAGACAACTAGGAAACGGTTTATCATCTTCATACTGCTTTATAATTTCACCATACATAATAACATTGATTATACTATCTGAATCAATTTTTCTTTCATTACATCGCTTTATTACATGTGCAGTCATTATAATAGTATCGTCTGTACATAGTTTCCTTAGATCATCTATTTGTAGTGTCATTTTTTCACCTATTTTCTACCCTAGTTGATATCTGTTCTACTATTATACCAGATTCCAACACAATTTCAAGCCACTATAAAAGACAGATAGTTTTATTTTTCTATCTGTCCTATGTACTGGACTGAAAATATGCGATTTATGCCGTTTAAATATACCGTCCAACTTATCTGCCGCCTACACTTATTCGACAAAGAGCAACTCCATTCCCTCGCTTGCCACATCCGGCAGGAACGTCCCTAGTCTGTCAGTCGGAATAAATAAATTCCTGCCGTCAAAACTTTTGAATTGTGCCAGGTATTCATCCTTGGAAATATAAACATATTCCCTCTTATCCGTGGCATTCAAATAAATGCCGCCGATTTGATAATAAGCGGCTGCCTCCGTAACCGTTTCTTTTGCAATCTGTTCAATTGAAATTGTCAGGTTTCCTTTTTCGTTTCTGTATCTTTTCATATGTATTCCCCCATTATTTTTTGTGTTTTATGTTTTAAACCTTCAATTCTGCACAAAAACTATTATCAAAAAATTGCGCCCACACTGTGTAGTCCTTGTTATGCAAGGGATTTTCCAATCCCTTTTTGCTATAAACAAGTATTCAAGTGCAAAGCGGCTTTTGTGCAGTGTTCAAGGTTTAAAGGCTGGTATAGGTCACTTATTACCCTTTAGGAAGTGTATGCAACTTATTACCCTTTGGCGTTCGCCTCATTGGTAGCCCTCATTCCTGCACTGGTAGCCCTCACAGCCTTGTACCTTGTTTCATATGTAATTTTATATCTATATGCAAGATTTCGCATCATAGGTTATAAGTGCCTATGATCACTAATAGCAAATTTACGCACTGCCATTTATGCGGTTTATTTCTTCCAGCGGTAAATAGATATTTATTTTTATATCTGTGGAATATCGTAGCTTCAAATGCCCACTAATTTACCGCCCTTTATTTTTATTGCCGTCCATAAAACAAGACATAAAATATCTTTTTTACGTGTAGCAATCTATATTTAAGACCCTTGAATAGTGACCCTTTATCCTTAATATCGTTTTAACGCGACCAGACAATATCAACTATCATACTTTGTACTTATATTCGGGACACCCCGTTTATAATCGTTTCTGATAATCTCCACCAAATACGATATATCTTTATTACGATCATTCCCTATTCAATTCGTGACACTGAGCGAATTTTTTTATTATCACGCTAACATGGTTTATTCAGTGATTGGTACACCATTTTAACGCCTTCATACCTTATGTTCCTGCCCGATGGTATCTGGACTTAAGAAACGACATACAAACTTTCTCATGCAATCAAGATTTACGCTTTGGGTGCCCGCCACAACTTGAAAGAGTTTGCTCCCTGGCTGTCATGGTTAAGATACTCCAGACTGCAAAGGTTGATTTTCGGCTTGCCATTGAATCTAAACACCATTTACAGATTTAAATTAAAATTGTTGTTGCTGTTTTGTTGCTTTTCGTTTTTGGGATTTTTCATTGACATGTTCTAAAGAAATGGATATAATAGAATGTATCAACGGCAAGTGAAAACTTGTTTTTGGTGCTTAGACAGGTTCGTTGATTGGTAGTCGGTGGAACCTGTCTTTTGTTTTCTCTTGCTTCCCTTAACTTGATATTAGTATATCATAGTCTAGGAAGTTTGTCAACCTGTTTTTAGGTTTTTTTTACATATTTTTAGGTTTTAATGTGCTCCAATATATCGCCTGGCTGACAGTCTAAATAATCACATATTTTATCAATGGTCTTCATATTAACATATTGATTCTTTGACATTGCTGTTATAGTATCGCTACCACATTGTATTGCTTGTTTTAAGTCGCCCTTGTTCATACCTCGCAATGCCAACATTGCCCACAATTTGTTATAGACAATCACATAATCACCGCCTTTTCTATTGATATTCTACCATATATATTCTATAATATAAAGCAAAAAAGGTTGTACTAAGATGGCTTATATTATTGATATAAGATGTAAGATGTAAGATCTAAGAGAAAGAAACATAATAGAAAAGACAAGTGACGCTGTATTCATTACAACAATCAAAACACAACATGTAATTATTTATGCAAAATATGCACAGGGGCTACTAAATGTTTGGCATATTGCGCATTGAAATAAACCACTTATAAAAGAAAGGGCATGATACTATGGCACATCATAGAGATATAAGCAAAGCACATGCAAAATTTGAAGGTCATGGTTTCCATATAGAATACCATAAAGAAGCAATAAAAGCACCACAAACAAAAATCACACGTCGCAGCAAAAATAAATGTTCCTATTATAACAATGGTTTTTGTACTTATGCACACGCATTTTGTTCTGGCGTTTCATGCGGAGCCTACTGCGAATCTATTAAACATGATAAATAGGCAGGCACAAATTGGCTTTTTGCAATCCCTTATCTATGAGTAATTTCCATAACGGATTATATGAAATCATATGCTCACCTTCCTATATAAAATCAGGACGTAGCCATATATAATAGACTTGCGCCCTGATTAATTTACTATTTGGTTACTCTTTAATCTTGTCAATATCCGTCAAATTTACACCGCAAACCTGCAGTATTGCCTTTAATGACAGGTATTCATCTTTTAGACTCTCATATGTTCTTTCTGCGCCTTCTTCTTTTGCTATCAACATATGTCTTTGTATTTTTACAAAATCGTCAAGGGCTTGTTTCGCAACCTCTACACCAGTTGGCATACATATCACCTCCACAAAGATAAACGATTGTTTGGTTATGTTTAGTTTAGTATACCATAGTTAGGGCGCAAAGTCTATTATAATCTCATAAAAACATTGCTACACTCTATTATATCCATTTCTTCAGTTGTCAATGTGCGATCCTCACCATCTCACTATATAGGTAATTAGTCCCATTTTGTGGGATGGTTGGTAGTGCTTTTCATTGCTATTTTGTAAGGAAATTTTTGATTGAACAATCCAGAAATGTATGGTACAATAGGATTGTCCAGTTCAAAACGCGAGCAGGGATAAACCTGCGTTTGTAGCGTCTGGCGGTTGTGTGGGAGCTGTTTCTGATTCGTGGTCGTTGACAGCTTCCACTTTTAGTTAGCCTTTGTTTCTTCTCTTTCTGTTAAAATCATCCTTACAAGATTTGAAACATTAGTACCTTTCTTTTCCGCCTCATCTTGCAATGATTTTTCTAAATCGGGAGATATATAAACGACTAACCGTTGAGTATTTTGTTTCGGTTTTGCCATTCGCTAACCCTCCTTACATTTTCTATTATAGTGCATTAACAGTATACTGTAAAGCACTTTTTATAAACTTTTTCAAGTTTTTATGCCGTTTTCGTCAGGCATCCAGACGGCAGCTTTTTAGGTTTACAACTTTTCAGCCTTCATCCCTTTTGGGGGTACGCCCATCGCGGTTATTATCTTCTCCAGTAGTCCCGCGCCTTTTACTGACTTTTCAGATTTTATTACACTCAAATCTTTGTGACGGTAATCATTGTAAGTGTGATACCTGCTTTCACACAATGCCAGCACAATTATAAAGGCGTTGCTGGTCTTGAGCCTTTAGGAAGTGTCAGCCGTTCCCTTGCTTTTTGCGGTTCCTGGTTTTCGTGTACTCCCCGCCACCGTCACGGGCATTTATTTCTCTTTGCTGCTCCTGCAAAGCCTTGCGCTTGTCTAGTCTTACGTTTAGTGGCTGCTAGATCAAGCCTTTTGTTACTTTTGGCTACTCTGCATTTATGGAGGCTTGTAACTCCCACAATTCAATGTGGCTGCATTAACCGGTTGGAAATCTTTATTGTCCGGCATGGAAAAGATTTGCCTTGAAAACCATGTTGTTATTTTATTGAATTTGCATTTCTACATCATATTTATTGTCTATAAGATGGCTGAGAAGAAACACAGCCGTTGTATTTTGTTTTTTGCTCTGGATTCTTCCAAACTCAAGGGCTTCATCCTTATTGTCAAAATATGTTTCTGTTTGGGTGTGATCATGAAAAACTGTTATTCTGTATTTTTTCATACTGTTTGCCTCCTTTTGACTTTCTTTCTTTTTTGTGTTATCCTTGCTTTGTAAGGATTTTATTTGCTGTTTCGTTTTACTGTGATTTAATTTTACCATTTATCAGGTATTTTGTCTATTGACATTTTTACCAAATATCAGGTAGTTTATTTGTCTATTTTGGAGTGATTTTATGTTATCTTTTTCGCCACTTGAAAAAACCTTGAAAGAAAAAGGAATAAATAAGTCAGCCTTAAAGACTCAAAAAGTTTTAAATGGCGGGACATATACGCTTGTTGCGCTTGCTATGAAAACACCTATAAAGGAAGGTTTATCAATTAGTGCAATCAATTCGTTGTGTCAGTTTTTGGATTGTCAGCCTGGCGATATTCTGGAATATATACCAGATCCCACGGAAGACTAACCCCATTAAATTTAAATCACAATATAACATTTTCAAGGTACATCCACACAATTTGACTTTTCAAGTCTTGTGTGATATATTAACTTTATAGGGATGGGGACTTACGGCTTGCGCCTGCCCCGTGGTGCTGTTAGTCGGTTATGTAGTCAATGTATTCGGCTTCAGTCGGGAATAACTGATATTTACCGTTTACATATCCCATGTAACCGTAGGCTGTATAATAGCCTTTCATGGTATCACCCCCTATTCAGTTATTTAAGATAAGCAAGGGTTGAAGTTTGCTAGGCTTGTTGCCCTTGCTTTATCTTATGACTTAATTATACACCCATTTCAGGTTGATGTCTATTGACGTACTGCACAAAATATCAACTCGTTTTTAGTGTATATTGCACACTTGTTTCAAGTTGATATTTTTTTGCTATATTTAATGTATAATAAACATTTGTTAATATATAAAAGTAAATACAAGGGAGGTATATAAAATATGTTACGTTACAAAATAGACATACTGGACGCATTAAAAAGAATTGGTTTTACTACCTATAAAATAAGAAAAGATAAAATTATAGGTGAAGCACAAATGCAAAAAATTCGCACTGGAGAAATTGCAAGTAAAGAAACATTGAATACTATTTGCCGACTGTTAGACTGTCAACCTGGCGATATACTGGAATATATACCGGACAAAACAGAAACGGATCACGAATAGAAAAAGCTATGTCATATGCATAGTTTTTTTGTTGAATGGCATTGTAAAAAGATGTAAAGTCTATTCAATTATCAAGGTACGTTTCTATGTGTAATAATGAATGTCCTTGTGACCGCGCACAACGGCGCAGGATAAACGATTGAATTATTGGTGAATAGGAAACCGTTTGAATATAAAAGCGTCCAGAATTGATTGTGACGGCTTATAAAGGGTATTGGGATATTGGGGTATTTGGATATTGATAAATTTTTTATACCGGCTCATTATGGGAAATGGAAAGAAATGGGGAAAAGTGTAATTTTACACTTTTAGGTCAGTTTGACCTTATCCGAACGATAATATAATTTTATATTATAGTTTATGTTATAAAAATATGTTATAAGTTATAATATATTTTTATAACATTATTTGCAATCATATTTTATTTGCAATGTCTATTTAATCCCTTGCCGTTTTCTATCATATCAGGTTGCAAAAATGGTCTATTCATAACTTAACATACCATAATACTATACTATTATGGTATTTCTTTGTATGGGGTAGGTTTACATTTTGATTCAAACTGGCGATTGTTAAAAAGCCCCTATCTGTTCCACCCACACCCCACTTCAAAAAATTAACGCTTAAAATCTCAATTTTACCAATTTTTCACTAAAATCAGTTCGGTACTGTGTTCGGTAGACCCTTATTTTTCCTTGCATTTCATTATTTGAACATCCTAAAAAATTTTCAAACCGATTACAAAATCCTCAATAACCCTTAAAAAATCAACACATTCTCGAACTCATCGAAAAATTCATTTGCCTCAAAGAATTATTACATAAAATTGTCACCTCAAATCACACCTCAAAATTCCATCTCTCTCTATATATATCAACACTTTTCAACATTCATTGTTATATATAAATCCTCTTACCACCGAACCCATCAAAATCTAATTTTGACAACACATATATTTTTCGATGATACTTCCAAGCAAAAAAAGAATAACACTTTATATCAAATATCAAATACTTAAATACGATGGAGGTTAAAACAATGAACAAATATCAGGTACAAATTGAAAACTTTGCTAATGGCAACTGGGATTGGCTAATTATATATGCAGATACAGATGAAGAAGCATTACATAAAGCTTCATCTGTACTATACAATTATCAAAATCCTAGATTTACATTCAACTATAAAGATGCTCAAAAAAATCAATATTACAAAGAAAAATATACTGGCTATAGCGTTTCTTGTATTATATCAGTTGAAAACAATTGTAACCCACCTCTCAATCATAATATAATATCTAAAACAACAAAAGCAGAGAATAATACAATGACATATTTTAATGTAAACTGGAATGATTATATCAATGAAATTTCAGAGCTGGCAGCTAAAGAAGAATGGTCAAGTGCTACATATCCAGACAAAAAAATCCTTAGCAACTATATGGAGCATACTTATAGAAAATTATCATCGGAGAAAAATATCATTATCAATAAAGACTATGCACTTTTCAATACAGGACTATTTACAGAATTTTATCAGCCAATATATGCGTATAATGATAAAAACGGATTACAATTCCTTACCGCTTATGAGTTGGGGAATATGAATATATCTGAAAGACCACCAAGAGCAAATTATTTTGAAGACCCATCGCTGTTATTATTTGACTGGCATTATGAAATCAATATCAATTACAAGCATATTCTTAAAGATATAAATAATCTTGATAGAATACCTGGAAAATTAAAGGACAGCAAAAACATTCTTAATAATCTTAACGGTTCAATCGAAACCATGAAAAAGAAAGTATCAGCTAATTATAAACTGGCAATTCCACAGTATTATGAAGGAAAGATACAATTGTTACTGCCCTTATGTTTAGAAGATGATGAGACCCCTTCACTTGCATTAACAGTCACCAGAATAGGAAATTACTATCAAGGGCACACGTGCTTGACACTTGACATGGCATATAATAATGCAAGATTAATAGCTAAACCAGAAAGCAACTGGCTTTCTGGTCAATGATATTCCAGCATCTGTTTTATAAGGGCATGGTCTATGTCCTTATTTTTATTTAATTTGTCACATTTGAACAGAAAAAGGATGCAGATTTTTTTCAAAAACGATTTACACAAACCATATAAATTGTATATAATTAGATTCAAATAACTAAAGGGAGGAATCATTGCTACATGGAAGAACTATATAACTTTATGGCATGGGGTGATTATAATAAACGAATGGAAGAACTTGCAGAACTGGCCCTTCCTGAACAATGGAGTTTTGAAGGAAGGAACGATTTTGGAATACTGAAAAACTATATGAAATATACATTTGCCAAATTACAAAGAGAAGCTAAAGTATATATCAATGATAAGCATTGCATATTTAACACAGGGCTGTTTACCCCCTATTATGAAGACATTTATGTGTATGCTGAAACAAGCCCTGATGATTATGCCGATTGGTGTTTCAAAGGATTTCTTACTGGATATGAACTTGGAGCACTAGGCATCGCCGATTTTCCTGAAAGAGCTGATTATTTTTCAGACCCTTCCCTTCTGGTATTCGACTGGCATTGCAGCGTAAATGTACAATACAAACATATCTTAGAAGATGAACATAACAAACAGCGTTTGCCGGAACTTATATTAGCCGCAAACAGACCAATCAACTATTTGAAGGGAACGATAGACACAGATATCAAAAAGGTAATTGCAAATTATAAATTAGCAGTTCCCCAATATTTTAACGGGAAAATCCAATTATTAATTCCACTTTATTTCAGCAAAGAAGAAAAACCTGACCTTACACTGGTATTGACTAAAATGGACGGATATTACCAGGCACATACCTGCCTGACGATGGAAATGGCATATAACAATGCCAGGTTAATTGCAAAACCTGATAGCAGCTGGTTAGTGCCTTAATAATTAAATTAAAAAATGAATCCTTTATACAGACGACAATTTTTGTTGTCTGTTATTTTTTTGCAAGTTATATCTGCGCTCCTATTCTCCCCTATCATTATTTTTAAGAAGGAGATTGAATAATACTTTTATCGAAAGGATTATTAGAAACTTAAAAATTATAAAAGGAGATTTTTATTATGACAAATAGCACAGCTTTGCAAGTAACTAATTTCAATTTTTATGGTGATGAACTAATTGCATTGAAAGATAACGCAACTGGTGAAATCTATACTTCTATTACACATGTTCTTAGAGGGATTGGGTTCACAGAAAAACAGATTGAGCATCAAAAAAAGAAAATCATGAATGACGAGATACTGAAAAATCACACCCAAAAATTTTCGGGAGTGGATTTAAATATGCCAAGTGTAAATGAAGTATCCTGTATTTCTAATCGTAAACTTCCTTTAACATTAGCAAAAATAACAATTACACCAAAAATGAAGAAGTCTCAACCAGAACTAAGTGAAAAATTATTAAGATATCAAGATAAATGTGCTGATGTGTTAGCTTCTGTATTTATAGACCACAAAACAACAGATCAGATAATCATGCAGCCTATATTGGATACGCTAAATACCTTTACAAAAACAGTAAATGATACTCTCCTGTCTCTAAATGAAAGAATGTTAAAATTAGAGGAGTCCCAGGAACAAGTTAAAAAATCATTACCAAAGAAAAGATTTTCTTACTGGAATTCTAAAATGTTCCCAAAGTATCAGCTATTAATGGATTATTTCGAGATACCGACTGGTAAAAATGGAATCTTATATAAAGAACTATATAAAGAATTTCATAATGCGTATCCGGATATAGAAATAAACCAGATTGTAGATGATTACTGTTATGATAATGGACTTGATAGCTGCTTTACATTAGATGCTATAGAGCATGATAAGACAGTCAGAAAATTATTTGAATCTATAGTTGATGGTTTGTTGGAAAAATATGATTTAGTTTTAGAAAATGTAACCGTAAGAGAGAAAACAATATTTGATGACTAAATGTAGGAGATATAGCCAGAAACATATAACAACAAAAATCATAAAGGAGATCAAAATAAGAATGACAAAAGAATCTAAAAACAAAACAACAAAAGTATCTACTACTTTACCAGAAACTAACTCTAAAACAAATACTTCATCTCAGACACCAATAGAGATAGCATTAAAAATTGATGAGAACGGAATGACAACAGCTTCTAATTTATATGCATTCTTAGAATTAGAGCCAAAGAATTTTTCACATGGTTTCTTAGAAATATAAAGAAAAATAAATTTGCTGTAGAGAATGAAGATTATATAGTTTTCGTCTTTGAAAACGAAAACTTCAAAAAAGGCGGTAGACCAAAGACAGACTATAAGATCACATCAGACTTTGCAAAGAAATTATCAATGACAGGAAACACAGAGCGTCATGAACAAGCAAGACAATATTTTGTGGCCTGTGAGCAAGGATTAAAAGTAACTGCACAAAAATTACAATCAGTAACCAATAACAGTATAGATGAGAAATTGGTAGAATTACTAGCTTCAATGGATAACCGTCTTTCCAAGTTGGAAGAACAAACACAATCTCATCCGGCAATAGAAACTACATATAATAAACCTTATAATCCTTGGTTCGCTAAAATGCAGAAAAAATATAAATTATTAGAAGAATATTTTGATATAACAAGAGGTCAACTTTATAAAAATATTCTTTGGGAATTAGAGAATTTATATGATATAGATACTCAACAGATACAAGCTGATTACTGTTACGAAAATAATATTTCATCTTGTTATCCATTAGAACCTTATGAATTTACACAAAAATATAGAGATATGATTGAACAAATCGTAAATAGCAATCTTATTAAATATGGTATTGCCTCTGAATCTGATCCAATTACATCAACAAAACACATAACTATATTTGATACACCAATACCAAATAACAATAATGGATAAAGAAGAAATTAAAAAAGCGAAGTAGATGATATACTACCACCACTATTACACAACCATCTACAATCAAAAAGTTTTTTACAGAGTAATTTACGAAAGTAAATTGCGCTGTAATATGTCTGTCTTATTTAAAGGTGTATATCTTTATTCTGTTCAGTTGAGATACATAAAATTGACGTTTGCTGAACAGGGTTGAAAATTTTGAAGCTTTAAAATTGACATTTACTGAACTCTCGTAAAATTGAAAGGAGAATAAAATTATTAAAAAACAAAACAAAGAATATTTTACAAGATTTCCAAATGAATACATCCAAGGAAATATTAAAACAAAATTTGGTATTAGTAGAAAGTTCTATATCACTTATATCTTGATTGACAAATATCGCTCATATGAAGACTACAGTTGGATAACCATACGAAAAGTACTTGAATTTTATGGGTATAAAACAACAAGTAGAAAGCCAAAAGCATTTAAAGAAATATTAGATGTGTTGGAATATATGATAAATAACCAGATGATTGAAGTAAAGCAAGATTTAGATTCGCTTTCTTATGATACTGGTATTGAAATTAAAATTATCCCCCAAAATTTTGACTCAACAGAAAAATTTGCCAAACTTACATCTTCTCAGTTTGACACAATTATGATGGCTGATAGCTCTTTGAATAGAGAAAGCATACTTGTAGCTTTTCTCTATATAAACTCATACATAGGATGTAGACCAAGACAAAATGATGGTTCTGACTATGAAAGTGCAAAAGATAATCCAGAAGCATTTTTTAAGAGCATAAAACATATGTCAGAAGAATTGTCTATGTCAAAAGATACCATCAATCAGTGTATAGAATATTTAACCAATTCTACTGATGAACGAGATGCTTTACTTATAAAAAAAGAAGTAGGGAGTGTACAACCTGATAAAACCAAACCACCTCAAAATGTACCTAATATTTATGTTCTAAATAAAGAAGGATATGAACAAGAAATTAAATGGGCTTTGGATAAAATCGTTCAATTATATAGAACCGATGAATTTTATCCTTTTGTTAAAGGAAATAATCAAAAGTAGAAAGGAGTTATTTATTGGATAGTTTGCAAACTAAAGAAAGAAAATATTATGTATACAGATTTCTGAATAAAGACAACATCATTATATACGCTGGAAGAACTATTGATTTGTATAAACGATTTTTACAACATAATCACTTAAATAATAACATTTCAAAAATTGAATATATTGAGTGTGATTCAGAAGCGGAAATGGCTTGGAAAGAAATTTATTATATTAATCTTTATTATAACGATTTAAGCACCAATATTTCTGATGTATATCATGGTGGTCAAATGACAGATATTGGGTTGGATGACAATTGGAGAAAATATAAATATCAATATCGCCAAGAAAATAAGGAAGTTGGCACATTAGAAAAATATAATAAATATGTTGTTGAAGTTCCTAATTGCGATTATAAATCCTTAATACATATCATTGAACATGAAAAATTAAATGAGATTGGGAAGGATAAATATGCAATTACACAAAAGTGGTTTAACGACCATAGATATGACGGATTGGTAGATAAACTCAGAAAAAGTGTAATGAATTTCTTTCGTAATCTAACACCAAAAGGCAATTCAAATTCTACTCATAATAATTTATGGACTACATACGAAGAATTTAGAGAAGATATTAAAGATAAGGGGTTTGGACGAGATTTTGTATGTTTAAGTAAAGATAGCGAAAAAGATTATTCAGATAGAATCTATCCCGCATATTGGGCTAATAATTTCTATCCTACCACTACGAAAAACAATTTTGAAATAACTGAAAATCAATATGCTTTAACAGAACTTTGACAATTTATGTTCAAATCCGCCTTATCAAGAAGTAAAGAAATATGGATATATATACCAAGCATTCGTATGAGAAATTTATTAAAACAATGGATAAAACAAAGAAAAGGAGAAATTGAAGTAAATAATGACAAAAAAATTCAACAAAGAAATTTATAAGGCTGATAACTCTATTTTTAGCGGAGAAATTACAATCGAAGATTTCAGCACTACAACTCCAAATAAAAATAGAATTAATAATCAGATAGAAGCAATCAAACAATCAAAACAACGAAAGGAAGCACAAAAATATAAACATATGACACTAGAAGAACTGAGAGAAATGCGAATCATTTCAAATACGAATGGCACTCCCTCCCCTGCCCTGACGGATACAAAATGGCAAAAAGAATTCAATGTACGGAAATTATTTATCAAACCATATGATAAAAATGTCAAAAAACTAAAGGGAAAGTATGCCAGAGAAACAAGCAAGTGGAATGAAGAAACACATGGTACATATTATGGGCAGACAAATTGGCAGCAATATTGTAATTACATAAATGATGTACTACGAAATATTCGTAGTGGACAAGTTGACTATTGTTACTACATCTATCAAATTGAAGATTTGTTGAAATTTCATTATAACGATCTTAACACAAAATATCGCGATGGTTATTGGGAAGTATGGTTAGAAAGGAAATGATAGTATGAACAGATTAACGTATAAGAAATATTTTGATATGGAAAATGTTTTAGTAATTGACCTGCATAACGGATTTAGTGTGATTGCATTAAAGTCTTTTGACAATCAAAACAAAGTATATCAAATCCAGCTTAGATTGATGGAAAATTCTGTCGGAAAATGGGATTTGATTTCAGAATTTGAGAATATAAAGATAAGAGCCAGTGCAAAAGCCATTAACTCTATTATCTTAAAAATGATATCTGAACATTGCGCAGGTGGTTCATTTGAAGCTGAATTTGACAGATGCAGATATGAACTGCGCTGTTTCGATAAAGGGAATGAAATACTCGAAAAGGAATGGCTGGGTGGTGATAATAATATTTCGTAATATAGACTATAAATATTTTGAAAAAGCTCGGCAGGTATCTTTAATTTCTGATTTTAAGAAAATACATATTGGATGCATCGCTGTTTATCAGGGACATATTATAGGAATTGGCTGCAATACGAATAAAACTCATCCGAATCAAAAAAGATATAATCAATACAGACATATCCCAGATGACATTATGGTAGAGCATAAAACTCATGCTGAAATCTCCTGTTTGAACTCTATTAAAGATATGGATATCAGGTGGCAGAAAGTCAGATTATATATCTTTCGCTCAAGGAAAGACCGACTATATGGTATGTCCCGTCCCTGCCCCGCTTGTATGGCTATGATAAAAGATATGGGAATCAGGAATATCTATTATACATCTGATAGCGGATATGTGTATGAACGAATATAAAAGTTGTATTAATGATATACAGGCTTCAAATTAAATTAGTTATGGAAACGAGGTGGATAAATTATAGCAAAACAAAAATCATGCCATAAGTTTATTTATAAATTACACAGCAGAAGATTGAAACAAGCGGGATGGGATTTAAGCCTTCCGCTTGATATTGCTATGAAAAATAAAAACGATATTGTGGCTCTTAACGACAGCCAGATCCTTCGCTGGATATGTGAGTTAAACGGAATTGATAATTTAGATTTTGAAGTATCTAAAATAAGGAAAGAAATAAAATATATAAAAAAACAGCCAAAGAGTAAAGAGAATAAAGATAAAATAAAAGAGCTATATAAAAAATTATATTCTTTGCAATATCAGAAAGACTACTTTTGTATGGTTATGGATTCTAACAAAGATTATGACAGGGCAAACATGGGCTTTAAGATTAACAACTATGTATATCATCGTTTGCTGGGAACCAATGGAGGAATTAAAAAATCCACTATTACATATATTGGCGATACTGTTTACAAAGAGATTGTGAAACGTATGGACAATGGACGGGACAAAACAAAACCAATCATTCCTGCAAAATTAGAGGCATACCAGGCACTTATATGCAGTGCTTCTATTCCTGTAACCATGCCAAGAATTTTAATAGTCAATGACTGTAATGTTACATTTCAGGAAAACGTCATAAAAATTAATGACGAGTGCGATGGTGAGCCAGAAATTATCTATGAGGAAAATTATGAAATTGAATATTGCGATTCTGATGGATATGGTTTTATGTCACCCGACTATTCTCGTAAGATCAATAAAGATTTATATGGCAGCAAATACGAAGGAGAAACTATATCAGGTGTAAACACCCGCTATGCATGGACAAAAGGAATGTTATTTACATTTGATTTTGTAGAATTTGCTAAAAGAGTAAACCATGAAATATATATGGTTAAGGATGCATGGGGAGATTTGCGTGATGTCAGAAATTATGATGTAATATTAACTACATCTATGGTTAAATTATGGGATTCATATAATAATCTTGAGCACTATATTGATTGCTGTAACGAAAACCATTATCAATTTTCTATTGCAAAAACTTCCCCACATGATTTAGAAAATGTTAGAAATACAAATTATCAGTTTTTGCAAACATATAATTTGAGTGAAGAAGACCTGTATGCACTGTGTAAGCCCACTATTGATGAAATTGAAGGTGTATTGGGACAAGATTGGCGTAAAACAATTGTTTTTGCAAAAGGCATGTATCTGAATGAAAGTACCATAGATTATGTAGATAATGACTTTATTAAAGCAATAATGATTGACCAGCGGTTATTAAGAGATCCTTTTGTTCTAAATAAAATCTATTCTATGATTAAAAAGAGAATTTCAGATGCAGCAAAAGGTTCTATAAAATTAAGCGGAAATTTTGCTATTGTGTCTGGTGACTTATTTTCCCTGGCTCAGTCTATATTCGGTTTGCCAGTTACAGGTCTGTTAAAATCTGGAGAGGTTTATCATAAATACTGGATTGATAAAAATGTAGAAGAAATCGCCTTATTTCGTGCTCCAATGACCTGCCATAATAATATTCGGCTCAGGAGAATTGTTCACAATGAAGAAATGGATTTTTGGTATCAGTATAATACTACAGGGATTATTTTGAATTCCTGGGACACTACTTGCGATGCGCTTAATGGAGCAGATAAAGATTCGGATACTTTCTTTTCAACAGACAATAATATAATCATTGAAAACACTTTAAACTCAACGACTATTGAGTGTATGCAAAAAAAAGCCGATAAGATTATCCCGACTGAGAAAGATATAATTCAAGCAAACAAATTGGCATTTGGAGATGAAATCGGAACTACTACAAACAGAATTACATCTATGATTGAGAGGCAGTCTGTATTTGATGAAAATAGTGAAGAATATAAGACATTGGAATATCGGATTATGTGTGGTCAGCACTTCCAGCAGTGCAGCATAGACAAATCTAAAGGAATAATTGCTAAACCAATGCCAAAATACTGGTATGATAAAGCAGCCTGTAATAAGCTGCCCGATGATACAGAGGATCAAAAGCATTTCAAAGAATTATGCTTAAAAATTGTAGCTGAAAACAAGCCTTATTTTATGAGATATGTGTATCCGGATTTGATGGCCAAGTACAACAAATACATCAAAGATACAAACAGCAAGTGTATCAGGGAATTCAAAATGTCAATGTCGGATTTAATGGAAAAGTCGAATAAAACTATACGCGAAAAAGAATTTATTGATTATTATAACAGGCTTATGCCAGTTGGGAATAATCCATGTACCATCAATCGAATTTCATGGTTGTTTGAGGATGTCTTCCAATCATATCTTGCTGAATATGACAAATACTACGAATTTGATTATTCTATTTTAAAATCTGGCGTTGAGTATAGTATAAATGATTATCAAAGAATCTCGCAGATTAAATTTGAATACGATGATTCTTTGCGATACTATCAGCAGCTTGCTAATAAGAAGCGTCTGGATAAAGACGAAGTAAGTGTCAATAGAGGCATAATGCTGCAAAAATTTAAATCTCAATGTGAAGAAATCTGTCCTAATGAAAAAGAACTATGTGATATTGTAATTGATATGTGTTATTCTTCCTCTAAATCAAAACAATTTGCCTGGGATATTTGTGGGGAAGTTATCATTAAGAATTTGTTGCAGAAAAATAACCATATGATTCATTATCCCGTCTTGGTAAATTCAGATGGTGAATTTGAATTTGGCGGAGAGCAGTTTATTATATGCGAGAAAAAGTTTGAGGAGGTGGACGAGTTATTATAATATTAAACGAAAAAGAATATGTAGACGATATTCTCAACGGTGCAAATATTGAACCATCAAAAATATATGTTTTTTTAAGTATATATGCAAGGTATTTGTATCACGAAAAAGAATTACGAAAAATGAACATTATAAAAGAACTGAATACTTTTATGGAAAAAAATTATTCCAATTATAATTCTGTTGATTGGTTTTCAAGTTTAGAAAAATATGCAACTAAAGCTGCTAAATATCCGCTGTGTGAATGCAATGGGGTTTGGATTACAGAAAATGAGCTGAAAACCATTAACGAAATACACGATAAAGTGCTGGAACGGCTTGCTTTTACTCTTTTATGTTTGGCTAAATTCAGAAATTTCAGGAACCCCAATAATAACAATTGGGTAAATTATAGCAATGGTGAAATTTACTCAATTGCCTGCATCAACACAACTGCTTTTGAAAAAGACATAAAATTTAACACATTAAAAGAATTGGGGCTTATCGAGTATGCTAAAAAAGTAGATAACCTCAACATTCAAGTTTTATATATAGATGATGACAGCGAAAATAAATTGTTTATATCCGATTTTAGAAAACTCGGATATGAATGGAGACTATATAAGGGTGAAAAATATATCAGATGTGCAGATTGTGGTATCTTGGTAAAAAAATCATCTAATCGAAAAAAATATTGCAAAGATTGCGGCAAAAATATAAAAAATGAACAGAACAAATCTTATTACTATAATAATTTAGGAAAATAGAAAATAAAAAATACATGCCAAAAATGTAGTAAAAATCAATACTTTTGAGGCTTGTATTTTCAAACTGAGATTTTCGTAATATGGTAAGGATATAAATCTCGCAATACCCCGACCCATTTGTTTAGAAAGTATTCAGACTTAAAATCTAATAACTCACATATATTTTGATTTACTATTCTACTCACATTTCTAACTGAAATGAGTGGTATAAGCAGAATGGTTTATACCACTCAACACATCTAAAAACTGATACAAGATAGGCAGGTTTTGTATATGCTGGAAATCCAAAACTTTACAATTGATAAGTGTGACGATTGTTTTAGAATTACTCGTAATGATGTTGATGGAGATTTGCACACACATATTAAAAGCTACAAATTAGCACAAACAATTATATCAAATGTTTGTAATAAGAAAATACCTTTACATTCTAGCACATTTGTTTTGACTAGCATGATACGCTTAAGTGATGATCCGATTTACATATCAAAAATAAATGAGCTGATTTCCATGCGAAGAAACAAAGGTAAAAAGAAACCATATGTAAATTTCAAACCCCAAAAATGACTTACGCTAAGCGTAGCCCTCCCCTACTCTTTGGATTTAGATAATTTAAATTTACAATTATATTATACAGGAAAGGATGATTTTACTGAGCACGTTTACTTATAAAAAGACCGAAACAACGGCTATGAAAATATCAGGAATCCTCAGCACCGATGATATGACAGTTGATA